>ERZ1034710.62-NODE-62-length-55405-cov-12.152430_pt1 | contig 55405 bp, 36 predicted proteins | sample MGYA00520597_ERZ1034710 | MGnify/ENA primary metagenome ERZ1034710 (study PRJEB33766, sample SAMN09781714) | gut metagenome | biome: gut microbiome | host: Homo sapiens | place: Madagascar | study: EMG produced TPA metagenomics assembly of the PRJNA485056 data set... | reverse complement strand
GGCGTTGCCCTGGGCTGTGAACTGGCTGCCCTTTCAGGGCGCTCCTTTTCGCGCTCTGTTCGTTTATCATGTGCGCATACTTCGCCACTTTTTATTTGGCTCAAAAACGCGCAGGGATAAACCAGTTTATATCCAACCCCCACGTCTCATCCCTCATTGGTGTTGAGAGCGAGCACCTGGTCGATGATGTCGCGGTTGTTTGCCAAGCGTGGCACCTTATGCTGTCCGCCCAGTTTTCCGCGGCTCTTGAGCCAGTCGTTGAAGAGGTTACGGCGTGCTGGGATGATTTCAAGGGCCTGCAGTGTGAGACTCTTGTAACGCTTGGCCTCATAGTCGGAATTGATGCGCTGGAGCGCTTCGTCGAGCAGAGTGGCAAAAGCCTTGAGGTCTTGCGGCGCTTTCTCAAATTCGATGACCCACTGATGGCGGCAGCGGCCTTCGGCATCCATAAACACCGGTGCGGCAGTATATTCGCTCACCACGGCGCCCGTTTTCTGGCAAGCCTCAGCAAGCCCCTTTTCAGCGTTGTCAACGATGAGTTCTTCGCCGAAAGCATTGATGAAACTCTTCGTTCGGCCAGAGATGACAAACTTATAGGGGTTGGTGGAGGTGAACTTCACCGTGTCGCCAATCTGGTAGCGCCAGAGGCCGCAGGTCGTGGAGATGACAATGGCATAATTGCGCCCCTTCTCAACGCCCCACAAAGGCACAGCCACCGCGTCCTTGCGTCCCACTTCCTCCAAGGGGATGAACTCGAAGAAGACGCCGTAGTCAATCATCAGCATCATGGCAGCGTCGGCAGGGTCGTCCTGCAAGCCGAAGAAACCTTCAGAGGCGTTGTAGGTCTCCATATAATGCATGCCCTCGTTCTTGATGAGCTGACGGTATTGCTCACGATAGGGCGTGAAAGCCACGCCGCCGTGGAAGAACACTTCCAAATTGGGCCACACTTGGTCAATGGAACTCTTGCCGGTGATTTCCAGCGTGCGGTTGAGCACCGCCATCATCCATGAAGGCACTCCCGAAAGGTTCGTCACGTTTTGCTTTGAAGCGATTTCGGCAATGCGGTCGCGCTTCTCTTCGAAATCAGAGAGCAGGGCAACACGCTTTGGCGGCGTGCGCACCACGTTGACCAACGGATTGATGTTCTCAATCAAAATGGCACTCAAATCGCCGACAAGCGAATGCGGCAGGTTATAGTTGGGCGCATGGCTGCCACCCAGAATGAGGGCGCGGCCATCGAAAAGGCGGCTCTTGGGATTGTTGCGCAAATAGAGGCTCACGCAGTCGGTGCCTCCAGCATAGTGTGTGTCATGCAGGCCATCGCGGCTCACGGGAATAAACTTGCTCTTGTCGTTGGTGGTTCCCGATGACTTGGCATACCATTTCACGGTTCCCGGCCAAAGGATGTCGCTTTCGCCATGACGCATGCGATCGATATATCCTTTCAGTTCCTCATAGGTGCTGATGGGCACCTTTTCGGCAAACTGTTCGTAGTTGCTGATGTCGGCATAATGGTGTTCCTTACCCCAAAGCGTATTTTCAGCACGGCCGACAAGACGTGCCAACACCTGGCGCTGCACTTCTTCTGCCTGCGTGGCATAGCGCTCAAGGCGGTTCGTGCGGCGAACAAAAAACGGGCGTATGATGGATGTTAAAGACATATTCAATTTTTATATGAGCAACGGGGGCAGCTTTATGCTTTCTAAGTTTCACCAATAGAAAGCAGGTGGCCGAAAGCCGATTCGACCACCTGTGTTTCTCTGTCCAGCTTATTTTTTTCCCGAGGAAACCGCTTCTCAGTTTTGGTCGTATGCGTGTTTCGGATAGTCGATGGTGTAATGCAATCCACGGCTTTCCTTACGCTCAATGGCCTGCCGCGTGATGAGATATCCCACGTTGATCATGTTGCGAAGCTCGCAAATATCGCGGGTGGCCTTCACGCGCTTAAACAGTTCCTCGGTCTCTTCATAGAGCAAATCGAGGCGCGTCCATGCGCGTTTGAGGCGCAGATCGCTACGCACGATGCCCACATAATTCGACATCACCTGCTCCACTTCGCGCACATCCTGTGCAATCAACACCTTCTCTTCGTTACTCATCGTGCCCTCGTCATTCCATTCCGGCACACGCTCGTTGAATTCATATTCGTCGATGTGTGCCAGCGAGTGTTTGGCAGCGGCTTCAGCATACACCACAGCCTCAATGAGCGAATTGGAAGCCAAGCGGTTTCCGCCGTGCAGACCCGTGCAAGAGCATTCGCCAACGGCATAGAGGCGATGGATGCTTGAGCAGGCGTTGAGGTCCACCTTGATGCCGCCGCATAGATAATGGGCGCAAGGGGCAACGGGAATGTACTGCTTCGTGATGTCAATGCCGATGGAGAGGCATTTGGCGTAGATGTTCGGGAAATGGTGTTTCGTCTCCTCCGGGTTTTTGTGCGTCACGTCAAGACAGACGTGGTCGATGCCGTGGATTTTCATTTCCTTGTCGATGGCACGCGCCACGATGTCACGCGGGGCCAGGGAGAGGCGTTTGTCGTATTTCTGCATAAACTCCTCGCCGTTTGGCAGGCGAAGGATGCCGCCGTAACCGCGCATAGCCTCCGTGATGAGATAGGCAGGATGCGTTTCTCCAGAATGGAAGAGCGCCGTTGGGTGGAACTGGATAAATTCCATGTCCTTCACCGTTGCCTTAGCACGATAGGCCATGGCAATGCCGTCGCCCGTGGCGATGTCTGGATTGGTGGTAGTGGCATAAACTGCTCCGCAGCCACCAGTGGCCAGCACCGTGACACGCGAGAGAATGGTGTCGATTTTCTTCGTGTCGGGGTCGAGCACATAAGCACCGTAACATTCGATGTCGGGCGTACGCCGCGTCACTTCCACACCCAGATGGTGCTGCGTGATGATTTCCACGGCGAAATGGTTTTCCAGCAGCGTGATGTTCGGCGTTTTTTTCACCGCCTCAATGAGTCCGCGCTGAATCTCGAAGCCCGTGTCGTCGGCATGATGGAGAATGCGAAATTCGGAGTGTCCGCCCTCGCGGTGGAGGTCGAAAGAACCATCTTCATTCTTGTCGAAGTTCACGCCCCACTTTAGCAGACGCTCAATGCCGGCAGGCGCATTGCGCACCACCTGTTCAACGGCCCGCGGATCGCTGATGTAATCGCCAGCAATCATCGTGTCGCGGATGTGCTTGTTGAAATCATCCACTTTGAGGTTCGTCACAGAGGCAATACCGCCTTGCGCCTTGGCCGTGTTGGCCTCCTCAATGGAAGTTTTGCAAACGAGGGCCACCTTGCCTTTGCCCGAGGCAGCCACCTGGAGGGCGTAACTCATCCCGGCCACACCGGAACCAATTACCAAGAAGTCGAATTTACGTATCATTCTTCGTCGTTACTTAGATGTCGCGAAGTTACATTTTTTTTTTCGAATGATGGGAAACACGCCGGCTATCTATATACATAGGTGTAAAAAACTCAAAAAATAAAGGGCAGTCCGTCCCCCGATAGATATAAATTATTATCTTTGCCCCGTTTAACGGCAAAATGTATGCACCGAAAGGCTTGCACGCACCGCATTTCAATGCCTGTTCTCGATTTTCCGTCAGATGGTCATAGTTATGATGGGATTGAAATTCCAACCGCAATGAGAAACTATAATCCACTGCAACGATGGGATTCTCTCTCCAAAAGAGGATACAGAATCTTCCACACCATTTTCCACACCGTGAACAGCGCCTTCCGCCATTGCCAAACACCTACTTAACTACCAAATATTAATCATGCAAAGCAAACTCTATTTCTCGTTAGCCCTCGCTTCATCTGTTGCGCTAACATCATGTAACAAGCTCGGCGAGCTCTCTGCCGACAATTTCACAGTGACCCCTTCTCCTATGGAGGCTGTGGGCGGTAAAGTGCCTGTGACCATCAACGGACGCTTTCCTGAAAAATACATGAAGAAAAAAGCCATTGTGACTGTAACCCCCGTATTGCGCTATGCTGAAGGCAGTGCACAGGGTCAGTCTGCCACATTCCAGGGTGAGAAAGTTCAGGCCAACAACACTGAGATTTCTTACAAGGTTGGCGGCAACTACACAATGAAGAACAGCTTCAACTACGTGCCTGAAATGGCCAAGAGCGAACTCTACCTCACTTTCGACGCACAGGTCGGAAAGAAGAAGGTGAAGGTGCCTGAAGTGAAGGTGGCCGACGGTGTTATCGCCACTTCCACGCTGATCAACCGCACTGCTGCCAGCGCCAACACGGCAACGGGCGAAGACCAGTATCAGTATGCCATCGCTCAGACCAAGGAAGCACAAATCAAATACCTCATCAACCAGGCTAATATCCGCACGAGCGAGCTCAACAGCGTGTCTGTTAAGGACTTCGTCAAGACGCTCCGCGAAATAAAGGCCGACCAGAAGGGCTTCCAGCTCGACAACATCGAAGTTTCGGCTTATGCTTCGCCAGAAGGTAAGTTCGACTTCAACAAGAAGTTGGCTGAAAAGCGTGGCGGCACTTCAAGCGCTTACGTGAAGAAGTCTTTGAAGAAAAACAAGTTGGAAACTGATGTCGACACCCGCTATACGGCTGAAGACTGGGACGGCTTCCAGAAACTCGTGGCTGCTTCAAACATCCAGGACAAGGAAGTGATCATCCGCGTGCTCTCTATGTATGAAGACCCCGAACAGCGCGAAACGCAGATTCGCAGCCTCTCCGCTGCTTTCAACGAATTGGCTAACGAAATTCTGCCTGAATTGCGCCGTGCCCGTCTGACCATCAACTACAACATCATCGGCCGCAGCGACGACGAAATCGAAGAGCAGTTGAAGAACGACGCTTCTAAACTCTCTGTTGAAGAATTGCTCTACGCCGCAACGCTCACCGATGACGCTGCCAAGAAGGAAGACATCTACAAGAAGACGGTTCAGCTCTATCCTAACGACTACCGCGCATACAACAACCTCGCTGAATTGGCGCTCAAGAGCGGCAACACGACTGCTGCCAAGCAATATCTCGCTCAGGCACTCCAGCATAATGCCAAGTCAAGCGAAGCCAACGCCAACATGGCTTTGTTGAGCCTCGTTGAAGGCAACACCGAAGCTGCTGAACAGGCTCTCGGCAAGGCTGCTGAAGCTAAAAACTACAAGGAAGTACTCGGCAACCTCAACATCGCCAAGGGCAACTACACTCAGGCTGCTCAGGATCTCGCTGGCGTGAAGTCTAACAGCGCTGCTTTGGCACAGATTCTTAACAAGGATTATGCCGCTGCCGCTCAGACGCTTGCAACGATTGCCGCTCCAGATGCCACTACGAGCTATTTGAAGGCCATCCTCTCAGCACGCACGAACCAGAACACGCAGGCACTTGCCAACTTGAAGGACGCTTTTGCTAAAGACGCTTCTCTGAAGGCACGTGCAGCCAAGGATCTTGACTTCGCCAAATTGTTTGGTGACGCCACTTTCCAGAGCCTCATCAAATAATCAAAGGAATAATTCCTTATAATTTTTTCTGCAGCAAGAGCTAAAAGCACCAGCGTTTGCAATGCCAACCGCCGATTTCCATCGGGCGGCCAGCATCTGGCAAGCACAAGGCTTTTGGCTCTTGTTTCTTTTAGGGGGAAATGCCCGCTAACTAAAGGGAAAGTTTTACGAAACACCCCCCTCCATTTATCTCCAACGATATGAAAATCATCCACTCACGCTTGCTGCTCGCGCTGTCGGCCCTGCTGCTCGCCGCCTGTTCGCAGCCCAAAGACAAGTTTATCTTCGAAGGTAAAATCGCAGGCATCCAGCAGGCCGAATTTTATGTCTACAGTGACGACGGAGCCTTGTCTGGCGTTGACACCATACGCATCGACGATGGCAAATTCTCTTATGAATGCCAACTCACTTCGCCGGCTGTGCTGACACTTCTCTATCCCAATTTCTCGCAAACCTACATCGTGGCGGAACCAGGAAAAACCATCGAGATGAAGGGTGACGCGGCAAAATTGGGAGAGGCCGACATCTCGGGGTCGGAAGAAAACGAACTGCTCACGGATTTCCGACAGAAGCAAAACACCTTGCCGGAAAACAACCAGCGCCTCGCTGCCTCTGAGTTTATCAGAACCCACACAAAAACACTGGCGGCAGTGGCGGTGTTCAAAAAATATTTCGCCTACGCGCAAGCTCCCGATGCTGCCACTACGCGTTCGCTGCTCAAAGATCTCACTAAAGCCCAACCGCGCAACGCCGCCCTCACGCTGATGGCGGAACGCCTGCTGGCGCAGCTCAACGGTGCCGCTGGCCAAACGCTGCCTGATTTCTCTTTTGAAACGCTTGCTGGAAAACCTGTCAACAAGGCGCAATTCAGCGGCCGTCCCTTCGTGGTGTTTTTCACCGCCTCCTGGGCCGGAAATTCCCGCCTCATCGCCGAAAGCCTGCGCCGCATGCACAATGCCTACGGCAACCGCGTCGGCGCCATTGTCCTTTCAATGGACTTAGACCGCAAGGGCTGCAAGCAACAGATGGAGCGCGACAGCATCTCTGCGCCTGTCATCTGCGACGGTAAGGCTTTCCAAAGCAAGGCCGCACAGACGCTGGGACTCCGCTACGTGCCTGGCAACCTCCTCGTCAACGCTGAAGGACGCGTCGTTGCACGCGACCTTGACTTCGACGAGATTGAGAAACGCCTCGCCGAATTGATGAAATAGCAAGAAAGAATACTATATATTATAGGAGTACGCTTATCAGCCTGCAACACTCCTAAGTAGGTGGTCAGAATTATTTTTACATTTGAAATGTTCTATCGGGATGCAGATACGCCACCTTGGGTGAAGGAGCAATGCGGGCATTGCGACTGAAAACAAGGTAAGTAGATGCGCCCGAGAGGACGTTTCAAATGTAAAAATAATGCTCTTGGCATATATTATAAAAATAATTTTGACCACCTACTTATATAAAATACACCACTGTCCCCCACCGACTTACCTTGATATCCAAACAACTCTCCACAATGAAAATGAAGCATATCTTATCACGCCTGCTCCTTCTCGCCGCCTTCCTGCCCCTCGCCGCCTGGGGCGAGAAACAACCGACGGTGTTGCTCCACACTTCCGTTGGCGACATCACGGTGACGCTCTTCAACTCCACCCCAGCCCACCGCGACAATTTCCTCAAACTCGTGCGCGAAGGCTATTACGACGGGGTCATTTTCCACCGCGTCATCAAAAACTTCATGATACAGACGGGCGACCCAGACTCGCGCAACCCCATCCCCTATAAGGTGTATGGCGACGGCGGTCCTGACTATACGCTTCCCCTGGAGCTCGACCTCCCCCGCCACTATCACTACCGCGGTGCCCTGGCTGCCGCCCGCGAGAGCGATGACGTCAATCCTGAGCGCCGCAGCAGCGGTTCTCAGTTCTACATCGTATGGGGAAAGCGCTACAGCGAGGCCGACCTCTCCGACATCTCTGAACGCATCTATGAAGCCACAGAAGGCCGCTGCGAAATGACCAAGGAAATGGCTGAGACCTACGGCAAAAAGGGCGGCACGCCCTGGCTCGACGGACAATACACGGTGTTTGGAGAAGTCACCATCGGCCTTGACGTTGTCAAAGCCATACAAAGCGTCAGCACCGACACTTCCGACCGCCCCCTCAAGGATATTTTCCTTCTCAAGGCAACGGTGGTGGAGTGAACAAAGCGCGAAAGGGAGCGTTCTGCCCTTCAGGGGCAGCGTGCGCCGCTCTACAATCCTTTAATATTCCATTTCCCCCTACCCTAAATATGCGCCCCTTGCAGGGGCACTGGCCCACATAATCGTCTGTTGCGGCGCCAGCATTGTAGCTCACTTTGCTTGCAAAGTGAGGGCCACGAACACGTAGCGAATATAGCCAGCGCTTTAGGGCATATCTTCGTTGGATTTTTAGCCGTGTTTGGCCGCCACAATATTCGTCCCCCTCACTTTGCGAGCAAAGTGAGCTACAGTGCTTCGCCTCAGGCCTTCGCTGCATGTTCGCGTAGCACTCCTTGTAGCGGTGCCGCAACCGCCATACTATTTGGTCAAAAATTGCGCAGAGAATTTTCTTTGATTTTGACCCCCTACCCTTCAGGAGCGCCTCTCTACCAACCCTGATTCTCTCAATTTTAAACACCCGCCCTCTTCCCCATTTCAGCCTGCAATATCCCGGATAACATAGAACGCTCTTTCTAAAAGGGCGTTTTTTATTTCTCTATCTTACATTTCGATGTTTTTCAATCAAAAAAAACACCATTTTGTTAGCAGCTTTAAAAGAAATGTGTAACTTTGCAATCAGTTAAGCAACAGCAAGAGATTGCGAAGATACCTGTTGCCGCCGTCTCATCAAACAAGCAAAAGGGATAGGGGAGAAGCAACACGGTTTCCAGTCGAAAGACAAACGGTTTCCTGCCAATAGAAAACAACGGAGCGCTCCATACGGAATGCCCCATAAAAATAGAATAGAAAAATGAAAGCCTGCGAAGTTATTGAAAACCTCAAGCGCCGTTTTCCCGGTGAACCAGAGTACATCCAAGCAGTAAGCGAAGTGCTCGACACGATTGAAGAAGAATACAACCAGCATCCGGAGTTTGAAGCCGCCAGCCTTATTGAGCGTCTCTGCATCCCCGACCGCATCATCAGTTTCCGCGTCACTTGGGTGGATGACAAAGGCCGCGTACAGTCAAACATGGGCTACCGTGTGCAACACTCCAACGCCATCGGCCCATACAAGGGTGGTATCCGTTTCCATAGTTCTGTCAACCTCGGCATCTTGAAGTTCCTCGCCTTTGAGCAAACTTTCAAAAATTCTCTGACCACACTACCGATGGGCGGTGCGAAGGGCGGTTCCGACTTCTCTCCGCGCGGCAAATCAAACGCTGAAGTGATGCGTTTCTGCCAAGCCTTTATGACGGAGCTCTGGCGCAACATCGGTCCTGACACCGACGTGCCAGCAGGCGACATCGGCGTAGGTGGCCGCGAAGTGGGCTACATGTATGGCATGTATAAAAAACTGGCCCGTGAGAACACAGGAACGCTGACCGGTAAGGGTCTGGCCTTCGGCGGTTCTCTCATCCGTCCGGAAGCCACTGGCTACGGCAATGTCTATTTCCTCCAGGAAATGCTCAAGACGCGCGGCATCGACTTGGCTGGCAAGCGTGTGTGCATCTCTGGCTCTGGCAACGTGGCCCAGTACACGGCTGAAAAACTCATCGAACTCGGCGCTGTGCCCATCACGATGAGCGACTCTGATGGATATATCTACGATCCAGAAGGCATCACGCGCGAAAAACTCGACTATATCATGGAGCTCAAAAACCTCTACCGCGGACGTATCCACGAATATGCAGAGGAGTATCCCGGTGTGAAATACGTGGCCGGCGCCCGTCCTTGGGCTGAGAAGTGCGACATCGCCATGCCTTCTGCCACGCAGAATGAAATCGACGGCGACGACGCTCGCCAGCTCCTGGCCAACGGCTGTTTCGCCGTGTCGGAAGGTGCCAACATGCCTTCAACGCCTGAAGCTGTCGATGCCTTCCTCGAAGCAGGCATTCTCTATGCTCCAGGCAAGGCTGCCAATGCCGGTGGTGTGTCGGTTTCTGGTTTGGAAATGACGCAAAATGCGCAACACCTCTCTTGGAGCGCTGAGGAGGTCGACCAGCGTCTCCACCGCATCATGGAAGACATCCATGCCCAGTGTGTGAAGTATGGCAAGCGCGAAGACGGCACTGTCAACTACGTGCGCGGCGCCAACGTGGCCGGCTTCATGAAGGTGGCCAGCGCCATGATGGCACAAGGCATCCTCTGATTTTTTTTGCATACCAATTAATATCAAAGCCCCGTGGACACACAGATTGTTCCACGGGGCTTTTCGTATTTTATTTCTTTCACCTCAACACGGGAAGAAGAGCGGAATGATGATTAGGGAGACGATGCCGAGAATGATTTGCAATGGCAAGCCCACCTTGACGTAATCCATAAAGGTGTAGTGTCCTGCGCTCATCACCATCGCATTGGGCGGCGTACAAATTGGCGTGGCGAAGCAGCAGGAAGCAGCCACGGCAGCCGTCATCATAAAGGGCGTTGGGTTGACACCGATACCTTCGGCAGCGGCCCAGGCGATGGGCGCCACGAGGATGGCGGTGGCGGAATTACTAATGAAGGTGGAGAGCAGCGAAGTCACAATGTAAACACCCGCCATAATGGCGATGGGACCCATCGACTGGAGGGAGGAAACGAGACCTTCGGCTATCATCTTTGAAATGCCCGTATTGCTCAGGGCCGTGCTCATCGGCATCATACCGGCAATGAGCACAATACTTTCCCAACCAATCATCTTGTAGGCGCCGTCCACACTGCGCGTACATCCTGTCAACACCATTGCCAGGCCAGCCACGATGACCGATGCCACCGCTGGAATACCGATTTGCTTTTCAAACACCATCGCAATCACCATGAGCACCATGATGAGGGCGGCAATAGGTGCCTTGTGGTCGAGCGACACGTTTTGTGCCGTTTCGTCGGGACGGCCAATGACGAGCCATTCGCGCGTTTTCTTGCTCAAACTCTCAATGCCCTTCCAGCGGCCGTGCATAAGGAGCATGTCGCCGTTGTAGACTTTCTCGTCGCGGATATCCTCAAAGATGTAGTGGCCGTGACGCTTGATGGCCAATACGTTCAAGCCAAAACGCTCGTTGAAGTTGGCCTGGCGCAGCGGACGGTTGATAAGGGCCGATTCGGGCGTGATGAGCACCTCTGCCAAACCTATTTCATAGAAATCCAATTTGCCCTTACCATCGCGCTCTTCGTCTTCAAAGACGGTCAGATGATAATCGGTCGCCATTTTCTTCACATCGTCGGCATGTCCGAGTACATAGATGGTGTCGCCTGGCGAGAAAATGGTTTCAGGCGAGATGGTCTCCTGCGTGACCGAACCGAAGATGGAACGGTTTTCGCGGCGCACTTCCAGCACCGTCACGCCGTAGCGGTGTCTCAGATTGAGTTCCTGCACGGTGCAGCCCTCTATGGGCGAAGGCCCGTTGGTGGCCTGTAGGCGGAAGACGCAGTCATTGATGTGATATTCGTGGAGCAGTCCAGCAAGCGATTTTCCATCATCGGCCTCAGCGCCGTCGCGGCCCTTTTTGCTGAGGAAGATGCGGCAGAGCGGCCAAAGGAGCAGCGTGCCCACGATGAGGAGAATAAGGCCGATGGGGGTGAAATCGAAGAAGGCTAAGTCGGACTTGCCGTTTTCCGTGAGGTAATTGCTCACGATGAGGTTGGGCGGCGTACCAATCAAGGTGAGCACACCACCGAGCGAACTGGCAAAAGCCAGGGGCATCATCAATTTGGAAGGACTCACCCCGCTTGTCTTACACATGGCCAGAATGATGGGCAAAAGGAGCGCTACGGTTCCTGTGTTGCTCACAAAGGCAGCCACAACGGCCGTCACGAGCATCACGAGGAAAAACAATCTTTTCTCATCGCTTCCCGCCAGCCGCAACAGGCGTCCGCTGATAATCTTGGCCAAGCCGGTTTGAAACACGGCACCTCCAACCACAAAGAGTCCGATCATCATCACCACGGCGGAATTAGAGAAACCAGCCAAAGCGGCCTTGGCATCGATCACCCCCGTGGTGAGGAGCACGGCGGTTGAACAGAGGGCAATGATGTCGGAACGGATTTTTCCGATGATGAAGGCCACGATGGTGGCCACGAACGTTACGATGACGATGCCTATCTGCACATTGGGCGAGGCAATCCAGTCACCGAAACTGAAGAGCGGGGTTAACATGTTTTTTTAATTAGGTTTATGGATTAGTGAAACGTCTGTACGGCCATCGTGCATTGTTTTTCATGACAAGCAGACCACCCTTTTCAAGGTTTTTCAACATCCTTGAATCAACCAGGCTCCCTGCTCTGCAACGTTTTTTCACACCGCCGTCAGCGCCCGTTTTCTCCGAGCGCCCCCTAAGTTAACCCTTACTGCTGACGTGGCCAATTTTTACGCCCGCTTTTTCCGCACTTCCTATTTTATAACATTATTCCGACAGGCTTTGAAGGGTGGGGAAGGGCCTGGCGTGGTAATTTTGCACCACTGCTTTTCCCCACGTTCCCTATACTTGTCAGCGCACGCAGGACGTGGCACAACCGAACGCCGTCCTGCGTGCGGCCGTGTCTCCTCCTGCGTTCGATCGTGCCTCGTCCCGCGTTCGCTGACAAGCATACTGAAAGAAATGGATAATCGTTTCCTCGGCATTTTTTTCCTGTAAATACCCGTTGAAAACCATGTTGAAAAGCAGTGTATAACCCGTCTCATAACTCCCTGCGGCCAAGCAACGCCGCCCAGGAAAGTTATCCCACCCGTTTCCACGGCTTTCCACCGGGGTTTTCAAACGCCGCCTCTCGTTTTTCACATACCCCCTTCCTGGTGCCGATAAGTTTTCAACACCATGTTAATAAATAGCTCCACCTGCCCGCTAAAAGCCTGAACAATATCGCCTCTCCGCCACACCTGCCTTGTGGATAAGGATGGGTATAAACAGGCAGTAAGAGTGGATAACTTTTGGGGGATTTCTTAGCCTCTTTTTTATCCACAGTTTCCACACCCCATCATAATCATCATAGTATTTTCTATTTATAAAAAAAGAAGAAATACCCTATTATAATAAGAAGGGACTGGGGGATGTGGAAAAACGGGAAAGAGGGAGACACAGAGGGAGACGAATCATGGAAGGAAAAGACGGGAGACGATTGAAGCGGAAGAAAAAAACGGAGCCAAGGAAAGGGGGGCGCTGCAAGGGGCACCGCGCGGACATTTGGCAGAGGTATGAGGCGAAGCACTGTAGCTCACTTTGCTCGCAAAGTGAGGGGGGCGAATATTGTGGCGGCCAAGCACGAGCTGAAAATCCAACAAAGTCATGGGCCAGAGCGCTGGTCATGTTTGCTACGTGTTCGTGGCCCTCACTTTGCGAGCAAAGTGAGCTACAATGCTGGCGCCGCAACAGACGACTGTGCGGCCCAGTGCAAATCTCCGCAAATCTCCGCTGCGAGGGCGCTACCGCTAACCTTTGATAAAACCAAGTATAAAAGGGGTGTTATAGAAGGATATTTTATAACACCCCTTAAATTTTCTCTTCCAGTTGGTTATTAATGCAGTCCACCCTTCCTCTCATTGAAAGTAAATACCTATCTTTGTAAGGTGAATTGGTGTGCAATGCAAGCACCGTGGGGATGGTGCTGTGAAATGATACTATGAATACTATGAGTTGTGGAATCCGCTCTCGTATATTTGTAAGGCCATCCTCAAGCAATCAGCATTCAACAATAATCTATAAACAAACAATTTTATCTATGCGCAAAAAAAGCTTGATGCTTCTTTTGGGGGCACTCTCCCTGCCCGTTTGGGCCGGCGTTCCTCCATTGGGCGGCTATTTCTACGGCAACATGCCGGCTCCCACAGGATGGGAGTGGCAGAGCCCCGACTCTGTAGCCTACAACAAGCAACAGCCTCACGCCTGGTTCTTCTCTTTCAACAATGTGGAAGAAGCCCGCAAGGTGTTGCCCGAAAACAGTACGCTTTGGCAGTCGCTCGACGGCGAGTGGCGTTTCCATTGGGCCAAGAACCCAGAGGAGCGTGCCAAGGATTTCTTCAAGGTGGATTTCGACGCCTCTGCCTGGGACAAGGTGCAGGTGCCGATGAACTGGAACGTGGTTGGCATTCAGAAAGACGGCACGTTTAAGTATGGCGAACCGCTCTATTCCAACCAACGTGTCATCTTCCAGCACAGAGTGGCTGTGGGCGACTGGAAAGGCGGCGTGATGCGTACGCCTCCAAAAAATTGGATGACCTATAAGAACCGCAACGAAGTGGGTTCCTATCGCCGCACCTTCACCGTGCCGGCAGACTGGAAGGGAAAGAACATCTACATCAACTTCGACGGCGTTGACTCTTTCTTCTATCTCTACATCAACGGACACTACGTTGGCTTCTCAAAGAACTCACGCAACCTGGCGCAGTTCGACATCACGCCTTATCTCAACAAGAAGGGTGAGAACGTCGTGGCTGTGGAGGTCTACCGCCATTCCGACGGCTCCTTCCTCGAAAGCCAGGATATGTTCCGTCTCCCAGGCATCTTCCGCAACGTGGCCCTCACGGCCAAACCGCAGGTACAGGTGCGCGACATCAAGGCCATCCCTGATTACGATGCTTCTTACACCGACGCGTCGCTCAACATCTCGGCCGACGTGCGCAACCTCTCAACCAAGGCTGCCAAGGGATACACCATCAGCTATTCGCTCTACGAAAACAAACTCTATTCTGACGACAACACCCTCGTGCCGGGCGTGACGGCTACGGCAACGGTGGGAGAAGTGGGCAAGAACGGCGAACTCACCGCAACGACCACGCTCCTCGCTGGCAACAAGGTGAAGCCTTGGAGCGCCGAAGCGCCACACCGCTATACGCTTGTGGGCGAACTGAAGGACAAGAAGGGCAACGTGGTTGAAACGTTCTCCACCATCGTGGGCTTCCGCAAGGTGGAAATCAAGGAGACGGCTGCCAAGGACGATGAGTTCGGACTGGCTGGACGCTACTATTACCTCAACGGCAAGACCATCAAGATGAAGGGTGTGAACCGCCACGAAAACAATCCGTCGACGGGCCACTATGTGACGCGCGAACAGATGGAGAAAGAGGTGTTCCTCATGAAGCGCGGCAACATCAACCATGTGCGCGACTGCCACTACCCCGACGCCCCATATTGGTATTACCTCTGCGACAAATACGGCATCTATCTTGAAGACGAGGCCAACATCGAGAGCCACCAGTATTACTACGGCCAGGCCAGTCTCTCTCACGTACCTGAGTTCAAGAATGCCCACGTGGCCCGCAACATGGAAATGGTGCACGCCACGGTCAACCATCCTTCAGTGGTAATCTGGAGTCTCGGCAACGAAGCCGGTCCGGGCAAGAACTTCGTGGAGTGCTACAACGCCATCAAGGCATACGACACGAGTCGCCCCGTGCAGTATGAGCGCAACAACGAAATTGTTGACATGGGGTCAAACCAGTATCCTTCCATCGTTCAGACTCAGGATATAGCTTCCGGCACCAACCCTTATTATAAATATCCTTTCCACATCTCAGAATATGCCCACTCAATGGGTAACGCCATCGGCAACCTCGTCGACTACTGGGATGCCATTGAGAGCTCCAACTTCATCATGGGCGGCGCCATCTGGGACTGGGTTGACCAGGCCATCTACGGCTACGACGCCAAGACGGGCGAAAGATTCTGGGGCTACGGCGGCGACTTCGGCGACGACAACAAGCCCAACGACGGTATGTTCTGCATGAACGGCGTGATGCGCCCCGACCTCACTCCGAAGGCGCAGTATTTCGAAGTGAAGAAGGTTTACCAGAACGTCGGCGTGAAAGCCGTTGACCTCAAGAAGGGACAAATCGAAATCTTCAACAAGAACTATTTCGAACCCTTGCGCTACCAAATCGTATGGTCGCTTTGGAAAGACGGTGCCTGCGTGCTCGACAACCAGTCGCTCATGGGCCCGAAGAACATCGTTGGTCCGCGTGAGAAGCAGATCTACACGCTCAACTACGATTACAGCCAGCTCGAAGCCGGTTCTGAATACTTCGTCAAGGTGCAGTTCTTGTTAGGCAAGGATATGCCGTGGGCCAAGAAGGGCTACGTGCAGATGGAAGAGCAGCTCCGCGTGAAGGGTGCTGAAACTGCCGCTCCTGCTTTGGCCGAACAGACCAAGGCCGAAGGCAATGGAGTGTCTTATGCTTCAGAAAACGGCGCCATCAGCGTTAAGGGCAAGGACTTCGCCGTGAAGTTCGACACCAAGACGGGTGCCATCAGCGAACTGACCTATGGCACGCAACACGTCATCACCGACGGCAACGGACCGAAGCTCGACGCCTTCCGCGCACCGACCGACAACGACGACGGTATCGGTTTCCCGCGTGCATGGTTCCAGAAGGGACTTTGGGATTTGCAGCATCGCGCCATCGGTGCCCCAACCGTTTTGAAGAAGAAAGACGGTTCGCTGCAGGTGAGCTTCACCATTGAAAGCCAGGGCAAGGAAGGTTGTAACCAAACTTATGGCAACCGCGACCGCAACCCAGAAAGCGCCTACACCTTCAACAAGGGCGTCCGCGAGCTCAACGAGCAAGACTTTAAGTTCACCACTACGCAGATCTACACCATTTACCGCGATGGTAGCGTAGAGGTGCAGAGCGCCATTTCTGCCAGCCAAAACAACGTGGTGTTGCCACGCTTGGGCTACGTGATGAAACTGCCAACTGCCTTCAAAAACTTTGAATACTACGGCCGCGGTCCTGTCAACAACTATGCCGACCGCAAGACAGGCCAGTTCATCGAGCGCCATCAGGGCGTGGTGGGCGAGCAAGACATCATGCTTCCGAAGCCCCAGTCGATGGGCAACCGCGAAGAAGTGCGCTGGTGCGCTCTGACCGATGCCTCAGGCAACGGTGCAGCCTTCATTGCCGACAGCGTCATGTCGGCTTCTGCCCTCCCGTGGAGCCAGCAGCAGCTCTCTGTGGCACCCCATCCCTACCAGCTCGTGAAGAGCGACGGCACCTACCTCCACCTCGACGCCAAAGTGACCGGTCTCGGCGGTGCCAGCTGCGGCCAGGGTGGTCCGTTCCAGCGCGATCAGGCACGCAGTGGCAACTATAGCTTCGGCTTCGCCATCCGTCCAGTCAAGGCAGGCAATGCCGCCGCTGTGGCCAAAGTTTCGCTCACTGGCGAACAGCCCATCACCATCACGCGCGACGACGCAAAGGGCAATGTGGTGCTCCATGCTGCCGACAGCAAGCGCGTCATGATGTACACCATCAACGGCGCGAAGAAGGCACAGGCCTACACCCAGCCCTTCAACCTCCACCAGGGTGGCAAGGTAACGGCTTGGTATAAGGATGCTCCCGCGTTCAAGATGAACATGGAATTTAAGAGAATCGAGAGCGTGCCTCTCAAGATAGCTTTCTGCTCATCGTTCGAACCGAAGGAAGGTGATGCCGACAACCTGATCGACAACAACGCAAACACCTATTGGCACACGATGTATTCTGTCACCGTTGCCAACTATCCTCACTGGATTGACTTCGACGCTTCCAATGTGAAACTCATGAAGGGCTTCACCTATATGCCACGTCAGGACAGCAGCAACGGACGTGTCAAGGAATTCGAAATATATGTCAGCCAAGACGGCAAGAACTGGGGCAACCCAGTATGCAAAGGTGCTTTCAAGAACAGCAGCGCCGTTCAGCGCATCATGTTCGACAAGCCTGTCAAGGCACGCTACATCCGCTTCCGCGCTGTCAGCGAGCAAACCGGCCAGGACTTCGCTTCTGGTGCCGAGTTCTCACTCATCGCCGACTGACAACCCGCCGCTCTTCCCGTTGCCAACGCAACGGAGCGCGCGTATTGACAAACAATCATAAATAATCCGGCTACGCCATGCCCCCACATGTGCGTAGCCGGATTTTTTGTTTTTTGGGGTAGGGGATAGGGGAAAATAGAAATATTAAGGTTGGAAAATTGGGGAGTTTGTGCGGGCCCACACAATCGTCTGTTGCGGCGCCAGCATTGTAGCTCACTTTGCTCGCAAAGTGAGGGCCACGAACACGTAGCGAACATAGCCAGCGCTCTGGGGCATATCTTCGTTGGATTTTTAGCTCGTGCTTGGCCGCCGCAATATTCGCCCCCCTCACTTTGCGAGCAAAGTGAGCTACAGTGCTTCGCTCCAGGCCTCCGCCGCATATCCGCCCATCGCCCCTAAAAAACGTTCAAACTGTAAAAAATCTCGGGAAATTACTTCCAAATGGTAAAAATGTGAATTTTTGTATTGTCCGATTATAGGATTTTGCTTAAATTTGTGATGTTGGCAACGCAGAAGGCCAGCATCACACGTTAAGGGGTGTTCCCATAGAACCTTTCCAAAACTCAACTCCCCTAAAGAAAAACCTTGGTAAGAGATAGAGATTCATCAGACCATCAAACGAGAATATACTGACACACATTTTTAATTAACTGAAAGTCTAACCCAAGCAGGTGGAAAATACAATATTTGAATACCTGCTTATAAAGCAATCTTTATGAAATCGAAATTACTAAAGCGTTGTTTGGCCCTCATGGCATTTTGCATGTCGGCCGTCATGCCCGCCGTGGCCGACGATTTCCAATCGGCGTTGGTGGTGTGGCAAGGAGATCAGGAACTATATAGTTTCTACGTGGCAAACAATCCGACGTTGAAAGTCAGCAACGGATATGCCGTTGTGCAGTCGGAAGGCAAATGGGAGACGGAGAGTTATTTCCAGGTGAGCCAGCATGAGTGTTATTTCAGTATCCCGATGTCGGAATCGTCCAACTATAAGATTTCGCTGGAAAAACGCGACTATATGGGCGTGTTCGGACACAGAGTGCCGACTTCTATTGAAGAGAAACTGACCGTCACCGCGCGTCCTGCATTCTCCATCCAAGGCGGCGTCTTGCACGTGGCCGGACTCAAGGGAGGCGAACAAGTGGCTGTTTACACGCTCGACGGCAAGACCGCCGTGCAGGTAAAGGCCGACAGCGACGGCCGCGCTTCGGCTTCTTTGCGCCAAATGTCGGGAACAGTCATTGTGAAGGCTGGCAATGTATCATTTAAAGTGTTGATAAAATGAAGAGGATAAAACATATCATCTGTCTGCTCGCCGTGGCGCTGGCAGGCAGCGGCAGCCTGAATGCCCAAGGATTGGGCTTTTATTTGGGCGGCAAGCGAGTGGAACTGGTTGAAGGCGACTCCATCAACTTCGTGAACAACGATAAGGGCCAGGTGGAAGTGAAGGTGAACAAGGACGGCCAGGTGGAAGTGTATCGTGGCGAGGAGATGACGTTCTATGGCGACATTGAGCGCTATTTGCTCGACATCAACAACGCCATGCACTATACTTATAGAGGGAATTATCACGCTGGCTTTGGTTACGGCGCTGTCATGCACATGCGCGACATCTTGACGGGCGACCTTTACCGTCCAAATAACGGTTACAACTGGTTTGAAAGTATAGCTGAAAACCAGATAGGAGAAAATATGATAAGCACGAATTATATGTGGAGCTTCTATGAGAATGCCATCACAGCCTGCAACAAACTCATCGGGGCCATTGATGAAACGAAGGCCAACCATCAGCAGAAGCAGTATCTCGGCGTTGCATACGCCTTCCGCGCCTTGTATTATCTCGACATCGCCCGCATGTATGAATATTTGGATTGCTATGAAACCAAGCCTTTGTCGAATACTGGCAAGAACATCAGAAACTTGACGGTGCCCATCATCACGGAGAAGACCGCTGAAAAGGATGTGCCCCAACTGAAGCGTGCCACAAGGGAAGATATGAAGGCTTTCATCGCCAGCGACCTTGAAAAAGCGGGAAATTTCCTTTCAGACTTCCAGCCCAAGAGCAAACGCCTGCCCAACTTGGCTTGCGTTTACGGCCTGCAGGCACGTTTGAACATGTGGGTGGAAAACTATGAAGTGGCAGCCGCCTATGCCCGGAAAGCCATCAACCAGAGCGGTTCACAGCCGCTCACGGAAGCCCAGATGTATGACCTTGAAAATGGTTTCAATAACATGGCTCCTTCTTCATGGATGTGGGGAGCGCAGCCGTCGGAAGACAGCAATACGGGACTTGTCAACTGGGGTGGATGGATGAGCAACGAAGCCGCTTTCGGCTATGCTTCAATGGCTCCCGTGTGCATAGCTCCGTCGTTGTTCAAGAGGATTGATTTAGAAGATATCCGCATCAAGCTTTTCAAGAGATATGAAAACAGTGGCGACAAAGAGCCGCATTTGTCGGATGACGTTTACAATGCGCTTCCCAGATATGCTTCGCTGAAGTTCCGTCCTTACAAGGGAAATTATACGGACATGAACATCGGCTCGCATTCGGCCTATCCTTTGATGCGTGTTGAAGAAATGTATTTCATTGAGGCTGAAGCAAAGGCACATAGCTCTGTCAGAGAAGGATTGACGTTGCTTGAAAACTTCATGAGTCAATACAGACGGCCCAACTATGCTCTCGTGGTGAACAAGGACGATGTGGCTAAGGAATATGCTATCAAGATGATTGTTGAGCAGAAGCGCATTGAACTCTGGGGCGAGGGCCTGTCTTTCTTCGACTATAAGCGACTGAATATGGGCATCGACCGCACGAACCAAGATGACCAAGAATACATTCCATATTCACAGCAATTTTGCTGCGCCCTTTCGCGTCCGGCATGGATGAACCTCGTGTTTCCGTCGTCGGCCAACAGAATGTATAAATGGAACCTCATCGGCCAGGAGAACCCCGACCCTTCAGGTTGTTACACCCCAGGCGGAGGCAGTGCTTACGATACCAACAACTATTATAATGTGCGCCTTTCCAGCGGCCTTTTCAACGAACTCTTCAATATTGGTTTGCAGTCAGAATATATCGATGTGAAAGCTTGTGCATTAGAAAGCCATGAAGGCATCGTCTTGAAAGAACCATTTGCGCAGCTTGCCGACTCCACAATGATGTATGATGGTTCCGACATCAGCATCCAGTTTGATGGCGAAGTGGCAACGCTTCCTCTTCAGCCCTTGGGATTCTATATCAACGGCCAGCAGGTGATGGTGAAATCCGTTCAAAACGGAAGTTTTGTCAACGGCGTGGTCGTTTTCCCGAAGAACAGTTTGGTTGTGAGCTACGGCGATGTGCAGAAAGTTGTCAACAGCAAGTCGGCCATGGAAATACGTCTGCAGGGAAGCGTCAGTCCGAACTTTGGTCTGTATGTTCATTTCTATGATAACATAGCAAACAAGTCCAGCGTATTGGTCGAAAGCGGACAGAGCTATCTGCGTTGTAAATTAGAAATGACCGATCTCGACGAAGTGCGTCTCGTGTGTGTGCCGCTTTCGCAGGCCGAAGCCGCCAAGTCCCAGCTCAAATACGATGCCAGCTACGGCGTGACAGCCAAAGACACGGGCTGGGTGAACATTCCGATGTATGAAGTCTATGGCCAGTTTGCCGTTGTCGGCATAGGATATAGTCAGGGAAACGTTGCGTATGAAAAAATTAATAATTATGACGCGTACAGATATCCTGACTATAGAGCGGAAATCGCCGAAGGGAAAGCCGTGGTCAACAAGGATGGCAAATGGGAAGTGCAGACAGTGTGCTATTTCGGCCCGCACGCGGAAAAGGGCTATGTCGCCTTGGTGGAGAAATATGCAACGAAAGCCGACATCACGAAGAAATTTGAAGCCGGCACCCTGCCTTCATGCGTGGAAGTGGCCCTTTCTCATGCAAATAAATACGAAGAGGTTGTGGTTCCCTATCCTCAGAAAACCGCAGAATATAAGTTAGTTACCTTGGCTGTGGCAGGAGACGAAGTGGTGAATGTCGAGTGCAACAAAGATCAAAAAGGTAACGATGTGATTTACGAATGTCCGTCGCGCAATCTCTCTGTTGAATTGGCCAACCATAAGAAGGAAAACAATATCGCCAAGTTGACTTATACGTATGACGCCTCTGAATTTGACGGCGCTTACATCGCGCTCCTGACAGACACCCTGCTGCAGGGCAACGTATGGGAAAATGTGGCCACGGCGTCTTATAAGGTGAAAGTGTCGGGTAAAGGCACTGCCACATTTGAAGTTCCGAATCCCGTGCCCGGCATTTACTACACGGTGGTCATTGCCGGATGTGACGCAGAAGGCAACATCGTGAAGGACGTCAAGGGAGCGAGATCCTGCCCTGCCGTGTTCGACGACAAGTGGTATTCCTCAATATCAGAATGGATGGCCGACGGCCGCGATGCCAGTGAATGGCCGCTTTCAAAGAGCGACAGCACATGCGTCATGACCTCCGACGGTTTGTTTGGCTTCAAAGGCCGCATGCCCATCTCCTATCGCTATTCGTCGCAAATAGGTAAGGGCCAATTCAAACTGAAGAATTTTGAGGGCGAATGCGAACTCATCATCGACTACGACCCCTTGACTTCCCAATGTCAGGTGCTAAAGCAGAAAGTAACAGTTCATCCGCAATACGGAGATTTGTTTGTTTCTGATGCCGTTCATTACAGAGGAGGAAGCTATGATGAATACCCTTGTACGTATAACAAGCAGACAGGTAAATTCTCCCTTAATTTGGAATACTTTGTGGAGGCAGGAACTTTCGGTAATACTGAAGTAATCATTCAGGTCGACGGATTGGGCAATGGTGCCAGCGCCGCTCCTGCCGTCCAGACGGACACCTTGCAAGGTGTAGCAAAACTGAAGGACTTGAAGCTGATTCCCAACAACCTGTTGAAGCAGGTTGAGGCTGAACAATAAAACATAGATTATTTGGGTGTGAGGCATGCAGATGGTGTGTGCCTCACGCTTTTTTTGTAAGTAGCTGTAAATCAAAAGGAACTTTATGGAATCAAGTATAAATGATTCCATAAAGTTCCCATTGATTGGAGGAGTGTTCTCTTCCGAGATTTTATCCGATAATGTATCTTACGCTTGATTTAGCGATTAACATCCGTTAATTCGGCTTTTGCAGTTTCAAGCGCATCAAGGCACAGTTCGTATTCACCCTCCAAAGTATCCAAAACCTTATCGGCAAGCCAAAGGGTGAGCATATCCTTTTCGTCTATATGGAAATACTTTGCCAATAGTATCACTTGGCTTCGCTTTGCCCTACGGTCCCCACGTTCTATCTTGCTGAACATTGGGGTGTCTATCTCCAAGTATGCTGCCAGTTGACGTTGCAGCACCTCATGCTTGTCTCTTAATTCTTTTATTTTGTTTCCTAATAACATATATCTTTCGCTTTTTGAATTCGATTTAATCGGACGGTTTCGCTATAAAGCCCGTCGAATTTCGACGGATTTTTATGAATTTCGACGGATTATCCCTTGTCATCCGTCGAATTTCGACGAAATAGTTGGATTTCGACGAAATTTATTTCTCAAACCAATTTCGTCCATCTGTCCATATCAAGTCCTCTTTTTTCATAGTTTTCAACAAATCTCCTAAGCTACGTAGTTTCTGCTCTTCCGTTTTATTCTGTGGAAGCACATCTTTCAGATATTCGTACATGCTATCTCGCTTGGCACCTTCCTCACCAGCGTTGCTAAGATATTGAAGAACCATCTGGCGCAATTTAGCCTTATCCAATCCTTTTGTCTTGGTGTAAGAAGGTAGTTGGTGCGTGTCTTTTGCAACGCTCAAAGAGATGTTGTAATGCGGAGCCTCACCTTCTATAAGTCCACGCTTAAGCAAGTCTTGGGCAACGTCTTCATGAATAGTCCGGCCTTTTTGCACTGCGTCAAGCGAGATGCAATCCCAAAGAGAAAGAGTGTCGTTTGTTTTTAACAAATCAGTGTACCGCTTGTTGATTTCATTGCCATAGATGCGAACAATTACTTTCTTTTTAATCTGGTCAATCTCATAGTCAGGCATAGGAAAATGTCTGCGCCATTGCTCATTGAACATTTTCTTGATACCACGGCTTACGGTATCAATCATGTTGAAGTCAACCATAGCCCTACACAGACATTCATTGCGAAAATGTGCCTGAGGTTCTTCGTTTCTCAAAGCATTCTCCAAAGTGCCTGGAATGAATGTGCCAGCATTGGAGTAATACAGATAACCAGGATTTTCAACAAAGTTGATACGTTGCTGAAGCGTGTAGTCTTGATGGGCAATACAGTTATGAAGAGCCTCACGAATGGTGTAGTCGTCATACTGCTTCATCGTGTCGGGGAAAAGTGTACCTCCTGGCATCTCACGCAATGTCAGATTCTCAATCTTTGATAGAATTTCGTCCACCGTTAATATAAAAGGTACTGTGAAGTGTTCGTAGTCAACCACTTCTTGATTCTTGTCTCGGCGTGTCCATGTAACCTGTGCAACGGCAGGACGAAGCTTGAAAGCGGATTCGTATTTGCCCAACAATATGATGGCAGCCCGAGTTATGCCTCCGTTTCTCGTCAATCCACACTTGCTTAGGAAAGTTTGGACATTCCAAGCATTCACTTCTTCCGCAGGTATGCGACTATGAACTTTCTTGAACATCATCCGAGCCTTGGCAATGGCCACCTCATCCAAATCGTCTATTGTGGCATCAGGAACAATCTCTGCCGACCAATCCTTAGCTGTATAGATTGGTTCTTCGAGGATGACACTCATCCTTTCGTTAGTCATTTCAACCAAAGAATCTTCTATCCGCTGCCATGCCTTCTTGTGGGCAAGGACTGGGCGACGAGGCAAGTGCTTTGGGATATGTATTATCCATACTCGCTTGTTCGTATCTTCTGTTACAAATTCCTCTATGCTTAGACCTTCCGAGGACAGATAAGTGCATTGCTCTGTAAGTTTAAACGTCGCCGACTGTGTGTTTGCTGGTTGGCCATTAAAGGTGAGCCTTGAAATGTCAGTCCCGACGATTTCAAGCGTCTTATCCTTAACTCCAAGCACAAGATGTCCTCCCTCCATGTTGGCGATAGCCGACACGTAGGAAATAACATCGTTCTTTTCGTCCCCACAGAACGAGTTCTTCAAGTTCTTAAACTCCTTCCATTCACATCGTGCGTTCTCCTGCGGATATTTGCGGAGGAGGTATTGTTGTAGTTCTTGTTCGAGCATAAGTTATTCTATAATACTTTCACTATCATCATTATGTTTCTCTGCGTTTTTGATTACACATTCCTTGCTGGTATTTGCATAGCAATAAACGCAGAAATGCCTACAAGTATTATACATACCAATATCTTTGCTAACCATACAACCGCATACTTTACGTTGACCCGCATCCTTGACTTTACGCACCTTATTAGGTATTGGGGGTAAGTTGCCAAACATATCTCTTTCTGGCCATTTTAGTGTATGGAGGTAATATACAAGCTCTTCATCATCGGCAAATATACGTTTCATTAGTTCTCCGTCTATGCAGCGATTATGCTCTATTCCATACTTTTCAAGGTCAATATCTTCTGCACAAGTTGCCATTTCTATTTTCCAGCCTTCTTTATGCCAAGCATCATGTATTTTCTGAAGACCTTCAACAATTTCTATTCTCTGTGCATAACTTGCCTCTGCATTTTCCACGTTATCCTTAGTGAAAAGCTCTGTTTCTTTGACAAGATTGTTTTGAACCTTGCGATAGGCTTTAACATCGACAAAGCTGAATACGAGTTTATCTGTATGTCCCTTTAACTTATTACCAATATGCCAAATACGTAATAATAAATCACGAGGAGTTATCTTGGGGGTTATGATAAGGGGGTCAAATCGCCATATTACTCGTTCTTTTCCTATGCTTTTAGAAAGTCTGATAAATGTCTTTATACGTTCGTCAACAGAAGGGACATTAGGTTCAAAATTTTCCTGTTCATAATCATTTAGGGTGACTTGAAAATAATAATGTATTCCTCTTTCATCCAATTCATGCAGATACGGCAATATTGGCTTAGGATTCTTTGTCCAAAATACAATTGCCTTACATTTACTAAAAGAGATATACATCTTTTGCTGGTTGAATGGATTGTACCAAGCGCAATAGCCTTTTGCCAAGCGGTTGAAGAACCACTTGGCATAAAAGGCTGGTATATCTGTAGAGCGGCTGGCGGAAATAATGACAGGTGCTGTCGCCTCAACTATTTTACCAGAATCAGTACATATATTAATTTTTTCAATTGCCATACAGTTTCGATATGTGATCTATTATATTGTTGATTGGAATGTTTGCATAGATTTCTGCAAGCCATCGCATTTTTTCATTTCGTGGCTTAAGCTTATTTTCCATGTAAACTTTCAACCTTTCAATTACACGTCCATTTGTACAATCATGTCCCGCATAATACCCTTTAACAACTCCTTTTTTCTTATCTTTATATGTTTCATGATGATTTCCAACAAACCATTCCATATCTTCAAGAAACTGTCTTCTCGCACGTGAATCAGAAATCATAGAAGCACATTCGTTAATCCATGCTGTATTCTCTATAATGGATTCTTCTTTGTGGGGCATTTCTCTTAAGTTAGATATACTTTCGTTTCTATTTCTAACAATTTTTGTTGGTACAGTCACTGTACCTTCGTCTCCTATTGTATCTTTTTTATCCGTTACAGAAAACGAATTTGATTCTGCTTTTGTTTTTAATTTCGTACTCTTTTTGTCTTTATCCTCTCCAAATCCGAAATGTTTAAATGTTTCTTTCTGCGCCTTGCATGTTTTCAGATTTTCCTTGATGTATTCTGTAAACTTGACCTTATCATCTTTCAATAAGTATGCCTTATAAGCAATCTTTGCCAACTCACATTGTTTTGTTGCTTTCTTGTAAGGTTTGTTGCCACATACAAAATTAATGGCATCTGCAATTCCAATTTTAGCAGCCTTGCTCTTACTAACTACAGCATTTATAAATTCATCTACGTTCTTATTGAACTTGAACTTTTCAAGAAGGAATTTATAATCCTCGACATTAAACACTCCTTCTTCAGTAGATGCTTGTGACATGGTTGGTATTTGAATATTTGTTATCTTACCCAACTCTTTCCCGAAGAGTTTTTTATACACTTCTTCGTAATTCTCATCGGACAGAACCAATTGTAGCGAGTCACGATTCATGCCATAGTAACCGCAAAGTGTTCCCCACAATACTAAACTTGCCCGATAATCTTCTATCGCATTAAGTTTAAGTAATGTTGTCAGATCAGAAAAACTATGTCCACGCAAGATAAAACATGCGATAGCTTTTAGTTCCTTATTATTTATGCTATTAATATCAAAGGGAACGCCAGGGTCCTCTATGTGGGCGTGAAGGCTATTTATGTAACTACGCACTACAGAGGTATTCCAATTTTCTTCACCAATACTTGTCTTTATTATAGGGACAATTGACTGCATGATGCCCATATAAACGGCCATACGATGCGCCGACAAAGCCTCGGGTGTTAAATCATTTTTAATGATATGCTCAATGGCCTTATTTACAAGGTTCATATTCTCTATCACAATGTTATAACCCTTGACAGAGATTCCTTGTAAAGACTCCTTTATGTTACTCTGATGCTTTTCTATATTACTTATTGTTCTTTTTTCTATTTTATTCCTAAACATCGTGTAATCACTTGATGAAACAAGTGTATCAACATTAGGAAGCAAATGGCAATTCCATTTCTTACAAAGTGTATCAAGGCTACTCTCCCATAAGCCAAGCTTATTAAGGACACCAATAAAACATCCCTTTAAGAATTTAAATCTTTTACCAAGGGCGTTATCAAGTTCTTCATCGAACACTTTTTGATTGTACTTCTCAATACTATCTATTTTCCTGTAATCCTCAACAAATTTTGATAACTTGATACCAAATGTTGTAGAGAGAGAAGGAGTCGCAATAAGGCTTGTTAGGATATTATAGATTTCCTGATCTAATTTAAGCAATGACGCTAAATCGGCAGATAGAGAAAGTTTCTGTCCAAGTAGGTAAGCATACATAGCTCCTTTTTGCTTGTCAATGTATTTATCCTCACAAGGTAAAGGATTGCAATTGGGAGTGCTAAGCTCCGGAAAAGGCTTTATCTTCAATCCTGATGTATCAGGAAGTATTGTGTATTTACTGAAAAATTTGATTGATTTATTACTTTTTGTATTTATAAGCGTCAAATCATAAGCTTGTTTAGAAAAAAAGTATACTCTGCAATTCGAAGGAGTTAATTGAATTGCATGATTGCATACATACACCCCTTCCTGAAGCTTTTCAAAATAGTTGCTTTGATATTCATCCTCTATTTCAATGAGAATAGGAAAATTGTATCGTCCGATATCATTAATTGTAAAATGCACAGGATAATCAAACAAGATAATAGAACTAAATGAACGTAGTTGTTCAATTTGTTCAAAACTATTATAACCAGAAATTCTCTGGTTGTAATGAGTAGGAGGCAATATACACTCCGATTGAAGTATATTGTCTAAGTTTATATTTGATGTAGGAATATAATATTTCATAATGTATTATTTTAAAATGGACCAGAATTCGTACCTGCATTACCTGAATAAACAGGTGAATTTGAATTTGGCAATAGAGGAGCTAAATTGTTCGTGTACAACAAATAAAGATTCTCTAATGGCCGAGTTGTTGCAACATAAAGGGCAGACTCTTTTTCTGTCATTGGATCATGTGACCATGGGACAAACAGTTTGTATTCGTCCAAACCGCAGCATGGGATGAATACATCATTGAATTGCAATCCTTTTGCACTGTGCCATGTGATTATTTTGGGACTTGTTGACTTAAAGTCTATCTCCATGTCATCTTTGGTCTTCCATTGGACTGGAATGCCTTTTGATTGGAAATAATCACGTATTCGTTCGACTTGCCCATTGTAATATACCAAAATGCCAACATCAGTTAGATTACCATTTGAAATATATTCTATGATTTTATCAAGTTGGGCATTGGTTTCTACCAATCTTGGTTTTGGGCCATGCTTAATACACGCAAATGATAAACGTGAATGGGGTCTAATGTGTTCGCCAACTTTTGCATTTTCAATTGTTAATCTCCAATTTATGCACAAATATTGTGGATGTACACCTATTTGTTTAGCTGTATCCTCTACTGATTGAACGGTATGATTAGGAAACTCCATTATAGATTGAAAAGAATCTCCAAAGAACCAACAATAAGTGCCATGCTGACAAAAGTCATTTATTTCATCAGAGTTAAAATCTTGACATTCATCTATAAACATGTACTTAAAATTAGGTTTTGAAGATCTTTGCCATTCTTCAAAATAATAGACATGACCTTTGGTCTGTCCTATCTCAGCTAACTCGTCAACAAAAAACTGTTTTAGTGACTTTGTATAAACAATGATAGCATAGGAACTTGTAAATGTCGAAACTTGTTTTGCCTTTTTTAGCAAAGTCAAAGATTTACCAGAACCTGCAATACCTTTTACTACTGCAGTTCTATCAGCAGACATATTTATTATTACTTGCTGATATTTGTCGGGGGTAAGATTATCTAATGCCATATTTAATGATTGTATGGAAGTTTCTTATCAGCCAATGGGTTATTCTTTCTACAAGATTGATTAACATCAAAAGTAACGATAACATCTGCAAATTTTTTTCGACATATTATACGATAAGCGACTTTGCTGACATCGTTTTTCTTTCTACTATGACTGATGGTAAATATATCCTGCATATAACATCCATTGCATGTCATTTCGTGGAAATAGCATGGATATGGGTATAATGTCTTAAATTCATTATTACACGAATTTATGTATGAATTTATACCTGCATTTAGAATCTGTGGATAAAAAAGTTCACTATTGTTCAACTTTGTTGCGACATCTGAAAGTATTAACACACCAACATCAGAAAGCAATGGTAGAAAATAAGAAGAAATTAGTGAATAAATATTCTTATCTTTAAACGTACCATGTTGAATGAATTCATTAAGAGCTTTGAATGAAACGATGAAATGGTATCGAACATTCGTTAGATTAACCAAATCACTTAGTTCTTGCTCTGAAGATACAAATAATCCTTGTGGATTTGTATTTATTTCAATTCTAATATTGCCAGAATTTATAACAGACTCTATCAAATGGTACAGAAAGCGAATCGCATCAGGATTGGCATCAAAAGCATCAATGTTTATTCTCTTAAGATTCGGCAATTTAGATTGGAGAACATCTATAAGCCCTATGATTTCACCTCCTGTTCCACAACAAAAATCGAGAATGTTTACTTCTTCTAAAGTGTAAATACTTGAGAGGTATTTTTCGTTTTCAAAAAGGTTATTCACTATACAAAAAGCCTCTGCATAGCTTCTTGGGAAATAAGTTCCGAGATAAATCTTTACAAATTCATACGGTTGGTCAGGATTATAAACCACGTCTTGCGGATGTGGTTCAAAGATGGCTCCAAAATCCGTGTAGATTATTTTATCCAGCCATTTTGGTAGGTCTTTATTCTTTAATATGCCCATAATATGAAAACTTTAAAACAAGATTTGTCATGGCATTCTCTACCGACACCCCACCTTTGTTATTTAAGATGGAGGGCGTACAAGATGTAAGTCTTGCACTTGGACACGATGAGCCTGTGTCGGTAGGCTGCCCATTATACAATGAAACGTCAGCCGTTAAAGGCAGTTTGGTGTTATCTTCCAATGTTATTGCTCAGAGGTTAGATTAAACCAATAGACTTTCTTTTGATAGAATTGTCAATTATTGACTACAAAAGTAGGAAATCTTATTCAGACGAAAGAATAAATAATTGGAAATCTTTACTTTGGGCATCACATTTCTGTAAATAGAGGCGATTTGCAGTAACCAGCGCATTTGAAAACCCCTAAGTCTTTAGCTTAGCGGTAGTTCACTTCGTCAGACGAGGAAGTATGAGAAGTTATCTACTCGCGGCCGCGAGTCGCGCTACCTTCGGCCGCGAGTAGCATTACCTTCGGCCGCGAGTCGCTCTACCAGCGGCCGCGAGTAGATATTGATTAGGGGACAGGGCACAATCATGCCATAATAGGGGAGAGTTTGTCTGCCAATTTAAGGTTGCAAGGAAATGGTCGCGGTAAGTTTGAATGTATGGTAGAAGGCTTTTGGATGGTTATTTCTTATATTTTATTTTGAAATAATCAAGCAGCGCTTTATAATGGTCTTGAGCAGTAAGACAGGTATCTGAAAGATAGCCTGGAATATTTTTCCACTCATGCAAACCACGATAATAGAAAATTTTTAATTCATTTGTAATGATAAAAGGTACTATACCGTTGTTGAGACATTCTTTGAACATAATCAATCTACCCACACGGCCATTACCATCTTGAAATGGGTGTATGGTTTCAAATCGTTGGTGGAAGTCAAGAATATCTTCAAATGAAACAGTTGACTTACTTTTGTATTCTCTCAACAATTCACGGATAGCTTTGCCAACATGTTTAGGATCAACAGTCTCAATCCCTCCAACCTCGTTAGGTAGCTTCTTGTAGTCGCCTACTGCAAACCATGATTTAGAAGCATCAGACGTTCCCTTTTTCAAAATTCCATGTAGTTGCTTTATCATGGATTCCGATAAAGGTTCTTTAGCTTTGTCGATAATAAAATCTATGCACCGAAAATGGTTTGTTGTTTCTATAATATCGTCTACTTTGATAGCTTCGTCAGAGATGCCAATGGTGTTTGTTTCAAAGATGTGTCTTGTCTGTTCCTTAGTAAGCCTGCTGCCTTCTATATGATTAGAGTTATATGTCAAATCAATTTGTGTACGATGATATATACCACCTTTCATTTTGCTTTCCTTTTGTTCTCTGAGAGCAAGCAGGAGGGGAGATATACTTTTTCGCGCATTCTTTCTTATAGGTAATGCAGCATCGACAGGGATGCTCCATGTTTTACCTATTAATTGTGCACCATCAATTTTGCCTTGTACACAATAGTTGCGAATGGTTCTTTCTGACAAACCATGTGCGTCTGCGTATTCTTTGGTTGATATGTATTCCATATTCTATCGGCATAAAATGTAGATTATTTATGGCAAAGATATGTTTTCTTGCCGATATCGGCAAGAAAATGGGTGTTTTTGGTATGATTTTTGTGGTTTATGCCGCAGGATAGTAGTTAAGTAGGTGTTCAAAATTAGTTTAATTCTGAACACCTACTTATGGTTTTTTAGAGGGAGGTAAAAATAAAAGCTTTTATCGATGCTATTTGGATTGTCATCCGCTTGCTTCACGTTGTTCCCTCCCCGCGCAACAATAAATCCAAGGTTTTTTTCGTTGTCTGAATTATAAAAAGTAAATTTGCAAGTGTAATACAATCAACATTTTAAAAGTTATCTATATGAAGAAAACATTACTGCTATGCTTCTTCTGCCTGCTTGCCATTTCGCAACTGTGGGCGGCAGAAAAGCCGAAGGTAAGCGTCGGCGACGACGTGACATGGTATCTCGTTCAGATGTCGAACGGGAAAGGTGTGCTCACGGCGCAGGGCGACGGCGAAGAAGTGCTTACGGGCATTCCGATGGGACGTGACGCACAATTCTGGAAAATCGAAGGGTCGGCAACGACGGGCTATACCCTCACAAGCCGTTCGGGCCTCACGCTCTATACTACTACGACTAAGCAGGAAGGTATGTTCAAGGCCGGAAAAACGCCTAACGCCAACAAATATTTCGTTTGGCAGACCACGACTAATGCCAACTATTCTGGCGATTTCGTGATTTCGCCGAAGGTTAATCTGGGCGTGTATATGAACCAGTGGGGTGGTGCCGGAACGGGTAAAAAACTCGGACTCTGGAATGACCGCTCTGATGCCAACCAGCCGCTCACCTTCGTGAGCGAGGAGGATTTTGAAAAGATGGGCAAGATGCTCTCTTTGGTGCCTTATCCTGCCAGTGTGACTAAGGGCGACGGCTCTTTGAGCCTCTCGAAAATCGATGGTATCGTGGCAACGGGCGACGCTCCTTTGCGCTATGCCAGCGAATTTGCCAGTCAGGCCAAGCGCACGCTGGGCATCGACCTTCAGGTGAATCCCGCTTCTGCAGCCTGCGCCATCTCTATGGTGGCCGACAAGACGCTCGAACACGAGGCTTACCGACTGAACATCAACGCCTCGGGCGTGGAAATAGCTTCGGCCGATAGCACTGGTTTCTTCTACGGTCTGCAAACCCTCAAGCAGTTGCTGCCGGCGGCCATCTATGGCAAGACGTTGCAGAAAAACGACGGATGGACGCTGCCTTACGTGGAAATCGTTGACAAACCCAACCTCGGCCACCGCGGTTTCATGCTCGATGTGGCCCGCCACTTCTTCTCTAAGACTGAAGTGATGCGCGTGCTCGACGTGATGGCTTCTTACAAGATGAACCGTTTCCACTGGCACCTCACCGACGACCAGGGATGGCGCATTGAAATCCCTGAATATCCGCGTTTGACGGAGGTGGGAAGCGTGCGTGCCGGTTCGTTCTCCAATGCTGGTGGCGCTTCGAAATTCTTCGACGACACGGAATATGGTCGCGGCATGTGGTATTCGCTCAACGACTTGCGCGAAATCGTGGCCTATGCCAAGGACCGCAACATTGAAATCATTCCTGAAATCGACCTCCCGGGACACATGGTGGCTGCCGTGGCTGCTTATCCCGAACTGAGCTGCGATCCTTCGAAGTCTTACAGCGTCCGCATCGACGGCGGCATCTCGAAAGACGTGCTCAACATCGGCAAGGACGAGGTGGTTGACTTCCTCAAATGTGTGCTCGGCCACGTGGCAGAGGTGTTCCCTTATCAGTATATTCACCTCGGCGGCGACGAATGTCCGACAGACCAGTGGGCCAACAATGCCGACTGCCTCCGCCGCGTGAAAGAAAAGGGTCTCTCGGGCGTCAACGAACTCCAGTCGTGGCTCGTTGAAGAACTGGGTCTTTATCTGAAGGAAAAATACGGCAAGGACATCGTGGTTTGGGATGAACTCCTCTCACACTGGAATGCCGACAACAAGGTGAAACCCGTCATCATGGCCTGGAACAACATCAACATGAGTTCCAAGGCTGCCGACAAGGGTTTCAAAAGCATCGTGGTGCCTTACCAGTCGCTCTATCTCGACATGATGCAGGTGCCGATGGCGCAGAGAGACATCAACGAGAAATACCAAGGCGGATGGGGCGACAACTGGGTCAACAGCGTGGAAACCGTCTACAATGTCAACCCCGTGGCTTCGCTCTCAGGACGTGAAGACTTTTGTTTGGGCGTTCAGGGAAATATGTGGACTGAAACGTGCAACGACAGTGTGGAACTCGAATACCAGCTCTTCCCGCGCCTCTTGGCGCTCTCTGAAACGGGATGGTTGCCAGCTGCCAAGAAAAACTGGGTGGGCTTCTACCAGCGCCTCCAGACGCAGCGCAGCGTGCTCGACGAAATGGGCGTGACGTATGCCACTCATTATTTCGAGAAGCCCGAACAGACGGCGGCGCAAAAGGCCGTTGAAGAGGCTGAGGAAATCATCGCTGCCGCTGGCGATTACGTTGGTCTGCCTGCAGCCGACAAGAAAACGGCAATGACGGAGGCGCTCAGCGACCTGAAGGGCGACATGGAGAATGCCGACAAACTCGCTGCCCTGACAGCGTCTGTCGGCCAATATAAGAAGGCTGACATCACGATGCCGGAAGAGGGAAAATATTATCAGATTCTCTCTGCTTCCACTTACTACAAGGCAAAATATGAAGGTTCTTCGCTCTATGCCAGCGACAACAACGTGCGCTTCCACTATACGAAGCAATATGAACCAGAAGAAATTTGGCAGTTTGAAGCCGTGACGGGTGGCTATAAGGTGAAGAACGTCATCACGGGTAAGGCTTTGACCATGCCGGCGGGCAATGCCGAAAATATGACGCTGACGGCAAATGGCAGTGTGATGAAAATTGCGCTCGCCACTAAAGCCAGCGGACAGTACACTTACATTCCTGCCGTGCTCAACATTTCCTCTGGCGGCAAATACCTCACGGCCGACTGCACAGGCTATGCCAAGAGCGGCACTGACGCTGCGCTCTGCTATCAGGGCACATGGCGCATTGTTGAGGTGAAAGACTTCACCTTCATGCTCAAGCACCTCGTTGAGAAATGTGAAACTGTTTTGCACAACGCAAAACCGGGCGAGATGGGCGAACCGACAGAAGCGGCCCTCAGCTTGCTCAGCGATGAAATCATCGCGCCGGCCAAGGCGCTGATTGGTAAGGGCGCTGTTTCGCGCAGCGAATACGACAAATTCCTCGCGCTCTACGCGCAGTTTGTGGCCATGCCACGCACCTCTGTGCTCGATGCGCTGGATGAAGGTTACTACTATAACCTGCGTAACGCCTATTTCACCAACTATCTGGCCATGGCTTCCACTTCCAACACGGTGCAGCCTCGCACGATGAGCAACAACACCGATGCCTATCAATGGCGCATCCGCAAGAATGCCGATGGCACGGTGAGCATCTTCAGCAAGGTGGGTGACAAACCAGCCTATCCAGCTTCCGATGCCGAGACCAAGAACATCCTCTTGGGCAAGGAATATTCATGGAAACTCGATCAGCACACTTGCGACGAGGGTAAGACGGGCATCCGCATCATCTCTGCCTCTGGTGCTTACAGTTGGTATGTCAATGCCAGCAGCTGGGCCAACAACGTCATCCTCAAGCCCATTGCATGGGGTGCCAGCATCTGGACATTTGAGAAACTCAACATCTCAACGTCTATCAACAATGTCAACACTTCTTCTGCCGCTTCTTCCAACGTCTATTACGACCTTCAGGGAAGACAGTTGCACCAGCCCGTGCAGCATGGCGTTTACATCAACGGAAACGGAGAAAAGGTGATTCGCTAAATGATATGTAATGGCGTTCTTGAAATCCCTTTCAGTACGCCTAAAATAAAAACATGGAGACCAAACAGCCCTGAGCGTTTGGCCTCCATGTTTTCGTTGTGGGGAAAGGCTGTCTAAAAAAGTTTTTGTGGAAATTTTATTTTGTGGTTTCAATATTTGTATATAGCTTTGCAAGTATAAACCTCATTATATTGAATATTATATGGAAGAATAAGCCGTAAATATCATTATAATGATAATAAAAATGTGTGCAAATGGCAGACTTTTATGAATATTCAACACCAGAACTTGTGCGCTTGCTTGGAACACGCTTCAAGGAGTATAGGATGCGCTGCAACCTCACTCAAAGAGAAGTTGCCGAACAGTCGGGTGTAGGTCTGACGACAATACATAAATTCGAGAACGGAACAGCAGGCAATGTCTCATTGTCTACATTCATTCTCTTGCTGAAAGTTGTGGGCCAGATTGATGCACTGGATGAAGTGCTTCCCGAATTGCCAGAGTCACCCTACCTGGTGCGTAAGGACGAAAAGAAAGCACAACGCATTCGCCACTCTAAATAACCCATGAATATATATGATAAAGTTGCTAAGAGTCATACTCTGGGATGAAGAAATAGGCAGGTTGGTGTGGGACGAGCGTCGCAGACTATCATATTTTACGTACAACCCAGAGTTCGTTAAAAAAGGGCTGAACATATCGCCATTATCTGCCCCTGTTACAGGGGTAAGAGCGCTTGCGCCTGTTTGGGGCGAAAGTGAAAAGATATTCCAAAGACTTCCTGCCTTTGTTGCCGATTCATTACCAGATGCTTGGGGCAATCAGTTGTTTGACCTTTGGCGTCAGCAAAATCACCTTTCGGGTGCGGACATCAATCCTCTTGACAAACTGTCGTTTATTGGCAGGCGAGGTATGGGTGCCCTGGAATTTCTTCCGGAAGTGAGCCATGAGCGAAAAACAGAAAAGATAGATATGAAATCGTTGGCGGATTTGGCAGAGCGCATCTTTGTGGAAAGAGAAAATGCCCGTATATTGCCAGAAGAGTCGATAACGATGCAATCATTATTGACGGTTGGTACTTCAGCCGGTGGCCGGCAACCAAAGGCTATTATAGCCATTAACCGAAAAACGGGTGAGATACGTAGCGGACAGATTTCTGGCTTGGAAGATTTTGATTATTACCTGCTGAAATTCGGCAATTCGGAATATTGCTCATCGGAATTGGAAATGACATATTACGAGTTGGCCACAACTGCGGGAATCAACATGATGCCATCGGAACTGTATGCCGTTGAAAACAACAGGCACTTCATGACAAAGCGATTTGACCGCAACGGAACAAAGAAAGTGCATACTCAGACATTGGCCGTGATTTATCCTGACGCTGAAAGTTATGAACAATTGATTGCGGTTTGTCGTAAGCTTCATCTTCCAGAGGCCGACAGCCAAGAGGTGTTCCGCAGAATGGTTTTCAATGTTCTGGCAAACAACACGGATGACCACAACAAGAATTTCTCATTTATAATGAATGAAGATGGTTCGTGGCGCTTGGCTCCTGCCTATGACATGACTTATATCATAGACAGAGGTGGCTGTCTGCCTAATGAGGAACATTGCATGTTCATACGTGCTAAACTCCGTGGCATCACTCGCGAAGACGCAATTGCTTTTGCCCGTGACAACGGCATTCGTCGGCCTGAAGCTGTTATTCGCGATGTTGTTGCTTCGCTAAAGAAATTCCGTCAAGTGGCATTGAAATATGGGGTTGAAGAAGAATGGATTGGCAGAGTGGAAACCACAATCATTAAGCATTTAAGGGATTGGGGAGAATGGGAAAGCCAGCCGTCTTCGTCTGCTATTGTAATCAATGGCCATATAGTCAAGAACGTTCGTATTGAAGAAACATATAAAGGCAACTACCACCTGTATGCTGACATTGACGACGTGGAGCACAAATTTGTAATTGGCAAGAACAAAGAAGAATTTTCGTATATTAAGCAGACTGGCGTTGCGAATATTTCAGATGGCGAGCTGACCAAAATGGCTGAGAAATATTTTAAACTTTAGAAGTTTTACCGGGCAATAATATTGAATATATGTGTCAGACATACCGTCCTATTGGGTAGGGTGTTCAAAATCCAGAAAAAACTCTGCGCGTTTTTAAGCCAAATAGCGTAGCGACATAGCAACAAGAGGCGCTGCGCGAACATTCGGCAAAGGTCTGAGGCGCAGCACTGTAGCTCACTTTGCTCGCAAAGTGAGGGCAACGAATATTCTGGCGGCCAAACACAGCTAAAATCCAACAAAGTCATGGCCCAAAGCGCTGGTCATATTTGCTACGTGTTCGTGGCCCTCACTTTGCGAGCAAAGTGAGCTACAATGCTGGCGCCTCAACAGACGATTATGCAGGCCAGCGCAAATCTCCGCAGCGAGGGCGCTGCTGCCTCTTTACCAACCTTGATTTTTCTGAATTTTGAACACCCTACCTTTCTGCCCAGTCGTTGCGGTCAAGATTTCTGTATCCGATGGCTTCAGCGATGTGTTGCGGCAGAATTGTTTCGCTGGCGTCGAGGTCGGCGATGGTGCGGGCCACTTTCAGGATGCGGCCGTAGGCACGGGCGGAGAGGTTGAGCGATTTCATGGCGAAAGCCAGACGGCGGGCGCCTTCGGCATCGGGCGTGGCGAAGGTTTCGAGTTGCGAAGCAGTCATTTGTGCGTTGCAGTGGATGCCTGGAATGTTCCGGAAACGTTCGGTCTGTATGTCACGCGCTTTGATGACGCGCTGACGGATGGTTTCACTCGTTTCGCCGCGCGGCGCCGTGGCCAGTTCTTCAACGGCCACAGGCATCACTTCCACCTGAATGTCAATGCGGTCGAGCAACGGACCAGAGATTTTGTTGAGGTAACGGTGGATTTGTCCTGGCGAGCAGACACATTCGTGGTGGGGATGATTATAGTAGCCACAGGGACAAGGGTTCATTGAAGCCACGAGCATGAAAGAGCAGGGGAGCGTGGCGGTGTATTTGGCGCGTGAGATGGTGATTTCGCGGTCTTCAAGCGGTCCGCGCAACGTTTCGAGGGCAGATCGGTTGAATTCTGGAAGTTCGTCAAGAAAGAGTACGCCGTTGTGTGCCAGTGATATTTCGCCCGGTTGCAGGTTGGCACCGCCGCCGATGAGTGCCACGTCGGAGATGGTGTGGTGGGGACTGCGGAAGGGGCGCTGCGAGATGAGCGACGTGTTGCCGTCAATTTTTCCGGCAATGGAGTGAATCTGCGTCGTTTCGAGGCTTTCCGCCAGTGTGAGCTGCGGCAGAATTGAGGGAATGCGTTTCGCCATCATGCTCTTGCCGCATCCCGGACTTCCCACGAGAATCAGGTTGTGGCCGCCTGCCGCTGCCACCTCACAGGCACGTTTCACCTGCTCCTGTCCCTTCACGTCGGCAAAGTCGTAGGGCGACTGGCTTTGGGCAGCGTAAAATTCGGCACGCGTGTCATATTCCACCGGTTGGATTGTGGGGTGTCCGTTCAGCAGGTCAACCACCTCCAGCAGATGGTTGGCACCATAAACCTTTATGCGGTTGACCACCGCTGCCTCGTGTACGTTTTGCTGTGGCACAACCAGAAAATCGTAGCCCATCTCGCGAGCTTTGATGGCGATGGGGAGGGCACCGCGGATGGGGCGCAGCGAACCGTCGAGGCCCAATTCGCCAACGAGGCAGCATTTGTCGAGCAGGGTGGAGGTGATGTATTGGTTGCTGGCCAGAATGCCGACCGCCAACGGGAGGTCATAGCCCGTTCCTTCCTTGCGCACGTCGGCCGGTGCGAAGTTTGCCACAAATGCGCTGGAGCTTAGCCTGAGTTTGGAATTGAAGATGGCGTTTATCACGCGCGTTCGGCTCTCGCGCACGGCGTTGTCGGGGAGTCCGACCATGATGGAGGTATCGCCATTGTATGTGTTGACTTCAATGCTCACGGGCAAAGCCGTCAGACCATTGAGGGCTATGGTTTGTGTCTTGACGAGTGCATTCATGTGTTTGTGGCTTTGAGGAAATATAGATGTGGGAAGACCTATGTTAATGGTGGGTGGTGACAATTGACCACCTACTTACTAAAAATAGTTGATGAGATGGTTCTCTTTGTTGAAGCGGGCTTCGAAACAGGCGATGCCGAAGTCGTGGAGGTCAAAGGAGACGCGCACGGCAGCGTCTTCCGTGAGGCGTTGCCAGGCAGCGAAATCGTTTTTGGAGCGGTGGATGCCGCGCACCACGAAGAAAGCTTTTTCTCCGCGTTTAGACAGCACCGCCTTCCATGCCGAAGGCCAGAGTTCCAAAGGAGCGTCGAGATAAAGGAAGTCAACTTTGACGGGATGTATCTTTAGGGCATTGCCTTTCGAAGTACGGAGGTCGGAAGTGGTAATTTCGCGGAAGAGGCAGGAGGGACGTCCGGCGCGGAGATAGGCTGTTTGCATTTGCAGGCCATCGCCGATCACAAGGGCTTCTTTTGCCATCGATGCGTTGATGAGGCGGAGAAGCAGGCGGTCGTCGCGCTCGCGCAGTTTTGAAGGGACGGTCTTCCGTAGGTTTCTCAGGTCGTCGTAGGCGTAATAGGCTTCGCGCTCATAGATGACGCCCGTCACCAGGTTGAAGGCAAAGGGCGAATGGATGTTATAGCCACGGCGGTGGCGAAAGCGTCGCATCCATCGCAGGCATCTGCGGGAGTTATCGGTAAAGGACATGGTCAGTGAAGGTGAAAAGGGGATTTCAGTGGTGTTTTTACGGTAGCCGTAAGGAAAAAACTGAAATCCCCTCTGTTTTGTTTGGTACGTTATGTCATAATTTTTTACTTACCACGCTGCCGTTCGGAACGTTGAGGCCGGCAGACCAGCAGCGTTGACGAGATTGGCGCGGGTGAAGGGCTGCCAGCCATAGCGGGCCGCAGCGGGTTGTTTCACTTCTTTGCTGCGCACGATGACGGTGTTGTTCTTGATGGTGGCTTCGGCAGGATGATAGATGCCATCGGCACCAGCCACTTCAAAACCGATGAGGCGCGTTCCCTTTGCGGCACGCATTCCTTCGGCATCGGCAAAACGGAGAATGATGGCGTTGCCGTCAATCTTCATCGACTGATAGCGCGGACCGTTGGGTGTCACTTTATGGCCGTAGGTGCGATTGAGCACAGAGAAGGCAAGGCGTTCGCCCACTTCACGCTTGTGGCGAGGATGAACGTCGAGCGAGTCGCCGAGGTCGGAGCATACAGCCATATAGGTGTTGGGGAGCGTTTCCGCCATGCGGCGCTGGCTGTCGCGGAAATGCGGCCAGGATGGGCGCGTGCCGATGGAAGAGAGCTGTACGAAATGGAAGGGCAGATTGGGCTGGTTGAAGAAGTCGCGCCAACTGCGCTCAAGCATCGGGAAAAGGCGCTCGTGGACTTCGATATTGTCGGCGTTGGATTCCCCTTGATACCAAAGCACACCGCGCACGTCGTAGCCCTTAAGCGGCTGGATGGCGCTCTCGAAGAGATAGGCCGGTTCGTAGGGGTGGCGTTGGCGTTGCGAAGTGGCCTTCTGCGTGTTATAGGCGGCGCGTTCGCGGGCCCAGCGCATGATAAAATCGTTGTGTTTCCAGTTGCGGAGAATGGCCGGAAATTCCTTTTCGAGCGTTGCGCGGTCAATCCAGTTTTCCGTGCAAGAACCGCCCACTGCGTTGGAAATCAGTCCGACGTGGCAGCCCAGACTGTCGGCAAGCATGCGTCCGAAGTTGAAGGCAATGGCCGAGAAATGGGCTGCGGCCTTGGAGTTGGCGCGTTGCCAGTTGCCAGGGAGCACATATTGCAGATGGTTGATGGAATCGAGGCGTGCCGAATCCCATATCATGGCGTAGGTGGGCACGATGGAGGGCATGTCATAGAAATGCAGGCGCGAGCAGGTGTCGGCAGCGGCGATGTCTTCCTTGCCAGTCAGCACTTGCGAGAGTTTCAGTTCCATGTTCGACTGTCCGGAGCAAAGCCACACTTCGCCCACCCATACGTCGCTCAGCGTTTTTTCTCCGCTGCGGGCCTTCACTTGCAGTTTGTAGGGGCCGCCAGCTTCTTCAGCGGGGAAGGAAACGCTCCACTGGCCGAAGTTGTCGGCGACGTCATCTGCCTTGCGTCCGTGGAAATTCACACTCACTTTCTCGCCAGCGTTGGCTGTGCCTTGAATGCGGATGGGGCGCTGGCGTTGCAGCACCATGCTGTTTCCGTAAGTGGCCGGCAACTGAAGACCGCCATAGTTGCCCGTCAGTCCGCCAAACACCGTCTTCGCCAAAATCAGCGCCCCCTCCGGATTGGGATGCAGGGCATCGGGGAAGAGGTCGGGATGGCAGTGGAGCGGCGTATAAAGGTCAATAAGCCCCACGTTGTCCGTGGCGGCAATCTGGCGGATACGTTGCTGAATGAGTCCGTGCCAGAGTCGCGTGCCGCTGTCGAAGCGTGGATGGTCGTGGAAGATAGGCGTCATGAGGCAAATCCATATTTTCGCCTTCGGGTTGGCCACGCGGAAGGAATCGATGAGGGCACGGTAGTTGGGGATGAACTCGTCGGCGTGGTGCGGCCAGTTTCTCGGGTCGGTGTCGTTGAGTCCGAGGTGTATCACAACGAGGTCGGCCTTAAAGTCGAGCGCGGCGCGAAATTCCGGCAGTTTCACGTAGGGGTTGTGTCCCTGAGTGAGGAGCGTGGCACCGCTGTGTCCGAAGTTGCGCACTTCATATTTGTCGCCGAGCATGGCTTGCAGGCGCACCGGATAGGCATCGTGTGCCCGGTCTTTAAGTCCGTAGCCGTAGGTGACACTGTTGCCAACGCAGGCTACCTTAATTCTGTCGCGTCCAGCCATGGGAAGGCAGAGGGCGAGGCAGAAGAGAGAAAGGAGAATGTGTTTCATTGGTTATAGTTTGTGTTGTTGTCTTGTGTGTGGTTTGTAGGGGAGGAGTAGGCGTAAGAAATCCTTTTCAGAAATCCGCACCATCTTCAAATTTACGATTTAATCTTCGTATCTCAGACATCTTGGCAGAATTTTCTGTAGCAAACCCAAAAAGAGCCGGCAAACACAGGCGTTTGTCGGCTCTTTGAGTAAGTAATTATGAAAAAATTATCCGCGCGGGCTGGCGTGGTGCCAGAGTCGCAGGATGAAGTAGATGAAATGGGCGAAGCCGATGAGGATGGCCAAGACGAGCATCGTCTTGTCTGTGGCCCATCCTGCCGTTTGCTGATGCCAGAATCCCGTGATGACACAGAGCACGGAAAGCGCCAGTCCGAGAGCGTTGAGCACCGTGACGCCGCGGCGTTCCGCGCCGTTTTCGCCTGTCGGTTCCAGATGGCTGTGGCGTATGCCATAATGACTGTAGATGTCAAGGCCGATGAGCATCCAGAGCACGAGACGTATCCAAGTGTCGGCAGGCAGGAATATCATGAGACAGAGACATGTGATGATGCCAGCCACAGGCACGAAGGGCACAAAAGGCGTGCGGAAAGTGCGTGGCACGTGGGGCATGGTTTTTCGCACGATCAGTACACCGGCACATACCAGCGTAAACGCCAGGAGCGTGCCGATGCTCGTCATTTCGCCAGCCATGCCAGCAGGGACGAAGGCGGCGAGGGAGGCCACGGCCGTCATGCAGATGAGGTTGTTGACTGCCGGCGTTCGAAAGCGGCGGTGTATCTTCGAGAAGACGGGCGGCAGGAGTCCGTCGTGGCTCATGGACATAAACACGCGGCTTTGCGCCATGAGCAATACGAGAATCACGGAACAATAGCCGACGAGGATGGCCAGCACTACAGCTTTGTTGAGCCAGGGATAAGCCGGAATGATGGTGCCATCGGCGCCTGCTGTTCCCATGTGGTCGATGGCGATGGCCACGGGGGCGATGCCCTCTTGTCCGGCAAAGTCAGTATAGTGTGCCACGCCAGTCATGACGTGGCCGAAGCCCATGTAGAGCACAGTGCAGATGAGCAGGGAGAGAAGAATGCCGAGCGGCATGTTTCGCTTCGGATTGCGTGTCTCTTGTGCGGCGGTGCTGACGGCGTCGAAGCCGAGGAAAGCGAAAAACACGATGGCGGCACCGCGGAACACGCCGCTCCAGCCAAATTCGCCCAGTGTGCCAGTGTTTTGCGGGAGATAAGGACTATAGTTGTCACTGTTGATGTATTGCCAGCCGATCACCACAAACACCACGATGACCGCCACTTTCAAGAACACGATGATGTTGTTGAGCAACGAACTCTCGCGCGTGCCGCGGATGAGGAAGAGACTCATAATCACCACGATGGCGGCAGCCGGGAGGTTGACGATGCCGCCGTCCCACGGACACGCCGTCAGTTCATGCGGCAGGTTGATGCCGACGGAGGAGAGAAAATGCGTGAAATATTGGCTCCACGAGATGCTCACCGTGATGGCCGCCACGGTGTATTCTAACACGAGGTCCCATCCGATAATCCAGGCGATGAGTTCGCCCATCGTGGCGTAGGAATAAGTGTAGGCACTTCCTGCCACGGGAATCATGGAGGCAAATTCGGCATAGCAGAGTCCGGCAAAGGCGCATCCGATGGCGGCGATGACGAACGAAAGCGTGATGGCTGGACCCGTGTAGCTTGCTGCTACGGTTCCAGTGATGGAGAAAAGTCCGGCGCCGATGATGACACCGACTCCGAAGGCCACGAGGCCGATGGGGCCGAGCACGCGGCGAAGTGTGCCCTGTCCGCTGGCGCTGGCTTCTGCTTGAAGCAGGCTGAATGGTTTTCTGATAAATAAGCCCATTGGCTGACAGTTGGTTGAGTAATGGTATTAGGGTGGTTCTAAAAATTCCACCCAGTGCTAATAGTTTGGTATGGTTTCACCCCAGTAAAAAAGCGGGATATGAAAATCAATCAACGGGGAAGCAGAGTCGTGCTCCACTTCCCCGTTGTAAGGTTATTTTTCTTGCCATCTATAGACGTTCGTTTCCCTCAGAACGAAGCCTTCGCTGCGGTAGAGCGCGTTGGCCGCTTCGCGTTTGGGTTGCGACGTGAGATTGAGCGATTTCGCGCCGAGGCGTTGGCTTTCTGCAATGAGGAAGCGGATGATGGCGCGTCCGTAGCCGCGTCGGCGGCAATCGGGCATCACGGCCACATCTTCAATCCATGCTTTGCATCCCGTTGGCGAGCAGCAAAGAACGAGGGTGGCGCCAGCTTGCACCTTCCCCGACTCGTCGCGTCCCAGATAGATACGTGTGAGTCCGGTGGAGAGCATGCGTGCCACGTCGGCCGCTTTGAGTGCCGTGTAATCCTCTGTGAGCGAAGGCATGAGGCGGTTGAGCGCCGTGGCAGCCTCTTCACATTCCTCTGGCGAGTTGCCCACTGGCCTGATGCGCAGGGCGCTGAGATTCTTCAGCAGTTCGCTAACCGTTGGGCCGCCCTTCGTCAGAACCAGTTCGGGAGCAATTTCATGTAGCGGTTCCAACACGAAACGTCGCTCCGTCATGCGTGGATGTGGCAATGTGATTTCAGGCGTACACACGGCCGTATTTTCCAGCCATAGCAAGTCGATGTCAATAGTGCGGTCGCAATAGACCCCATTGATGCTCTTGCGTTTTCGTCCCAGTTTCTTCTCGATGTCTTGCGTCACCAGCAGGAGCTGTTCTGGGGAGAGCGTCGTGTCGAATTCAGCCACCGCATTGAGAAAGCGGTTGGGCGAAGAAAAGCCCACCGGCGCTGTCTCGTAGAGCGAAGAACAGGCCTTCACCGGTCCGATGCGTTCTCCGAGCTGGCGTATGGCCTCATAGATGGTGGCTGCGCGTTGGCCGATATTGGCTCCAAATCCGATGTATAGTTTCATGCCGCGGATTGTCTGAGATTAGTCGATGATGAGCATCACGTCGCCGTAAGGGCCAAACTTATAGTCTTCCTTGAGCGCTACGTTATAGGCGTGCATGGTGTAGTCATAGTCGCCAAAAGCGGCAGTAAGCATCAGCATGGTAGAGTAGGGGAGATGGAAGTTCGACAGCATGGCATCTGCCACGGTGAAGTTGTAGGGCGGGAAGATAAACTTGTTGGTCCATCCTTCGAAAGCCTTGATGCGTGCATTCGTTCCCACGCAGGCTTCCAGGGCGCGTTGTACAGTTGTGCCAACAGCCACCACCTTGTGTTCCTCCTCCTTCGTCTTGTTGACGATGTCGCAGCATTCCTGTTCCACAAACATCTGCTCAGAGTCCATCTTGTGCTTCGTGAGGTCTTCCACGTCAGTTTCGCGGAAGCATCCCATGCCGCAGTGGAGCGTGATGTAGGCAAAGTTGATGCCCTTGATTTCCATGCGCTTCATGAGTTCGCGTGAGAAGTGCAGACCCGTTGCTGGCGCAGTGACCGCACCTTCGTTTTTGGCGAAGATACACTGGAAGCGCTCGAGGTCTTCAGGTTCCGACGGACGGCCAATAAAGCGAGGAATAGGCGCTTCGCCGAGGGCATAGAGCTGTTTTTTAAATTCGTCGTGGTCGCCGTCGTAGAGGAAGCGCAGCGTGCGTCCGCGGCTGGTGGTGTTGTCAATCACCTCGGCCACGATGGAATTATCTTCTCCAAAATAAAGTTTGTTTCCGATACGGATTTTGCGTGCAGGGTCAACCAGCACGTCCCAGAGGCGCAATTCCTGGTTGAGTTCGCGCAACAGGAACACCTCGATGCAGGCGCCGGTTTTTTCCTTGTTGCCGTAGAGGCGGGCAGGAAACACCTTGGTGTCATTGAAGACGAAAAGGTCGTTCTCATCGAAATAGGTGAGCAGGTCCTTAAACATTCTGTGTTCAATTTCACCCGTTTTGCGGTGAAGCACCATCATACGGCACTCGTCGCGGTGCGGCGCAGGATATTGTGCAATTTTATCCTGTGGAAGTTTAAACTTAAATTGGGATAACTTCATATCGTTGTATTGTTTTTATAGTCTCTGATAATGCCAGCGGGAAGTGAGATCTGCTCCTTTCCAGCCAGAAGGTTATGCGTTTTCCTTGGGGGCTAAGTTTTCAGGCAGTTCCGTTTCCACGTCCTGCTGAGCCAACCATTCCTCAAACGATTCCAGCGTGAAGCAGTCCTTTTCGCCGTATTCACCCACGCGTGTTCTTCTGAGTGCCGTGAGGTGCGCACCGCTGTTGAGGGCTTCGCCGATGTCGCGTGCCAAGGCACGGATGTAGGTGCCTTTTGAACATACCACGCGGATGGTGATGCTGGGTGTCTCTCCCCCGAGGTCAGCTTCGAGGATCTCGATTTCGTCAATGCGCAGCGGTTTGGCTTTAAGCTGCACCTCTTCTGCTTTCTGTCCCTTGCGAGCCAGGTCATAGGCGCGTTTGCCTTCCACTTTGCAGGCCGAGAACACAGGTGGCACCTGCATGATTTCGCCCACGAAAGTGGTGAGAACGCGTTCCACGTCCTCACGCGTGATGTGTTCCGTGGGGTAAGTTTGGTCAATCTCGTGCTCGAGGTCGAAACTGGGCGTCGTGGCGCCCAGGCGCAATGTGGCGATGTATTCTTTCACGCCGCTCTGCAGCGCTTCGATGCGCTTCGTGGCGCGTCCCGTGCAGAGAATGAGCACACCAGTGGCCAGAGGGTCGAGCGTGCCAGCGTGTCCCACTTTTATTTTCTTGCCGCCCATAGCCTGCGAAATCAGCCAGCGCACTTTCGCCACGAGCTGAAACGACGTCATGTTGAGCGGCTTGTCGAAGGGCAGTATTTGTCCGGTTAAGAAATTCATTTGCCTAAGATGAGTGGGAGAACAATGGTGAGGACACCTGCGACGACACAATAGTAGGCGAAATAAATGAGCTTACCTTTGCTCACGATGTTAATCATCCATTTGCAGGCTGCCATGCCGGAGATGAAGGCGGCGAGGAAACCGACAATCATGGCGCTCACGGAGAGACAGTTGAAAGCTTCGCTTATGCCCTTTTCAAGTGCTTCTTTGAGGTCGAGAAGGGCTTCGCCGAGGATGGGCGGGATGACCATGAGGAAAGAAAATTGCGCCATGCTGCTTTTCTTGTTGCCGAGAATCAGACCAGTGGCGATGGTGCTACCAGAGCGACTCAGGCCAGGCAACACGGCAAATGCTTGCGAGATACCGATGATGAAGGCGTCGCGCAGCGAGATGGTTTCCTTTTGGCGTGGACGTGCATAATAGGAGAAAGCCAGCAGGGCCGCCGTCAGGAGCAGACAGCAGCCAACGATGAGCAGACCATTGCCGAAGATGGCTTCCACCTGCTTTTTAAAGAAGAGGCCAACGATGCCGATGGGAATCATCGAAACGACGATGTTGAGCACGTAGCGCTGGTCTTCATTGAAATAAGCCAGGCCCTGGCCGCCTGCGGGAGCAGAGAACATGCCTTTGAGGATTTTCCAAATTTGGCCGCCGAGCACAACGAGGGTGCTCAACACGGTGGCAACGTGAACAAGCACGGTGAACATCATGTTTTTGTCGGGGTCAACGTCAAAGATGGCCGAGCCGATGGCGAGGTGGCCGCTACTGCTCACGGGAAGATATTCCGTGAGACCCTGGATGAGTCCGAGGACAAGGGCTTCAAGTGTATCCATTTTTTGTTCTGAGTATAAAGTAAGGTGTAGCGACACACACATTCTTTCGTGTGTCGTGGTCCTTCCTTAGGGGTGATTATGCTTCTTTCGTCTCGTTGTTTTCAATCTGCTTGTCCTTGGGCTTGAATACGATGGCAAAGATCATGAAGAGATAGCCGAAGAGGCAGACGATGGGTGCTACCTTGATGCGGCGGGCATCAAAAATGGAGGGGTCGAACTGCGTTTCGTCCGAACCGTTTCCCGACATCAGGATGAAGCCGAGAATCACAATGGCCATACCGATGGTGAGGAGGATGAAATTGGTGCGGCCGAAAGCAAATACTTTCTTGTTGTTCATATTGTTGATAGATATTTGTTTGCAGTGGATAATGGGCGGGGTGTATATAAGCCGCTTATTCTTTCACCATTACTAATAAGCCTATTTTATTTGGTGAAAAGTTTGTCGTCGGACATGCGCAAGTGGCGGTTGACCGATACGAACGTGCAGAACAGCGTGAGCAGGAGTGAGGCGGCCCCCACACTGCCCAGCGTGAGCCACATCACTGTCGGGGTGACGATTTCAAACTGGCTGTTGTCGTTAAACTGCACCAACATTTGCATGGCTCCCATCAGGGCGCCTCCCGCCACGAGGGCCGAAACAATGGCGATGCGCAGGCCGCGCAGCATGAACGGACGGCGGATGAAACTCCATTTGGCCCCCACGAGTTTCATGGTGCGGATGGAGAAGCGCCGTGTGTGGATGAGCAGTCCCATCGTGTTGCTGATGAGCACAAACGACACGAAGATGAAGAGGCCAGCCACGATAAGTAGGGCGGTCGACGTTACGCGGATGGTGTTGGTCATCGTGTTCATCAGGTCAACGGGATAGACCACTTCCTTCACGCATTTCTTCTTCTCCAATGCTGGCATGAAGCGGGCGAGGCTGTCGGGGTTGGTGTAGTCGGCTTTGAGGAATACCTCATATTCTGCTGGAATCGGACTTGCGCCGAGCATATCTTCGGGCGAGCTGCCAAGGTCGGTCATCATTTCTTTCGTGCCCTGCTCCTTGGAGATGTAATTCACCTGCTTGGTATAGGGCATGCGCTGAAGTTCCGCCTTCAGCTGGGCCAGTTCTTGGTTGGAGATACTGTCGTCGAGCAACACTTCCACCGTGAAATTCTCACGCACCGACTGACTGAAATTTCTTGCCATCGTGACAAACATCACGACGGTGCCGAGCAAAATGAGCACCATTGTCAAACTGATGCAGGCGGAGATGGTGCCGAGCAGTCCGCTGCGTTTCCTGATATTCTTTGCCATGTTGTTGATTATGTGGCGCTTCCTTCCTTCCGTTCCCCTCCTTCTCTGCGTTCGCGAGAATGGGTAGGCTTTAAAAGGGCAGAATACGCCTTAAATTCGTACAAAATTACAACATTTGTATTGTTTAACGCCCCAAATAATTAGGGTTTAACGAATATTATTGGTTGCATGGGGCTGCTTGTGGCAGGTATGGGTGGTTTCACATTGTAAGTAATATTGAAAAATCCCCACCCGCATGGTAATACACGGGTAGGGATGACTATGTTATGAAGAAAACTGTGGTTATTTCTTGACTACATCCTTGAAGAGCAGGAAGGCTTCGTCTCGATTGAGCGCTTTTCCGTACATGCGGGCGATGACCACATCGCCAGAGAGGTTGTATTGGGCGTTTTCGCTCGTGTGGGCATCACCGCCGACGGCAATCCACCAGGCTTCCTTTTTGGGAGGGAAACCGTAGCTGCCTTCTGCGGCCATTTCTCCGGCAGGTTCGCCATCGATATAGATGCGTGTTTGGGCCTTATCCTTGTCGTAGACGGCCACCACATGGTAGTAGTGGTTGGCTTTGGCCTTTACGTTGCTCTTGAGCACCTTGTAGCTTCCGCCGATGTGGCAATAGAACTGGATGAGACCGCCTGAAGCCTGCTCGATGCCGCAGCCACCGCTTTCCTGGGCGCTCATGGGGCAGACATTGTTCGTGTTGGTCGGCTTGTAGAGCACTTCGAAACTGAAACCATTGTTGAAGGCATTTTGCATGGCTTCGTCGTTGGCATAGTCCACGCGGTAGAAACTCTGTCTGCTGCCGGCAAAAGTGGCCTGTGTGCGGTTGTAGGTTTCGTTGAGCGAAGTTTTGGGCGCTTCGGTGCCAGTCTTCACGCTGATGTGGCGGCTGGAGACGTCGGAAACGTTGCCGTTGTCGCCAAATTCAAGGTTGAAGAGGTCGGCCGTCGGCTTCTTGGCGTCGGCCGACGGGTGGTAGTTGGCGCCAGTGGCATCTTCGTAGAGGAGGTAAGCTTCATCGCGGCTGAGCGCACAGGTGTACATGCGGGCTACGGAAATCTCACCTTCGAGGGCATATTGGCAATTGCTGCTGGTGTGGGCATCGCCACCGATGGCAAACCAGTGGGCTGCTTCATTAGATGGGAAATCGAAGTCGCCTTTGGCATCCATTTCGCCGGCGGGAGAACCGTTGACGAAGATGCGGGTCTTCTGGGCTTTCTTGTCATATACGGCCACGACGTGGTATGACTTGCCGACTTCGGCCGTCACGGTGCTCTTGAGCACTTTATAGCCGCCGCCAACGTGGCAGTAGAATTGGATGAGGCCGCCCGAGGCTTGTTCGATGCCACAGCCGCCGCCTTCCTGGGCGCTCAGCGGGCAGACATTGCCAGTGGTGTTTGGCTTATAGTTTACTTCGATTGAGAAGCCATTCTTTAGGGCGTTCTTGATTTTCTCGTTGTCGTTGTAGTTCACGCGGTAGAAACACTGGTTGCTGCCCGTGAAAGAGGCCACGTAGCGGTTTGTTGTTTCGTTGAGCGAAGTGTTGGGGAGGGTGGTGCCATGAAGCACCTTCACGCCGTTGGCAGAAGCGTCGGTGGCAGTGCCGTTTTTGCCAAACTGGATGTCGAAGAGGTCGGCTGTCGGCATTTTGGCATCTGGCGAAGGCACATATTTCGTGGTGGTGAAGGCCTCGCTGACGATGTATTCAGAGACGTTCTTGTAGGAGTCGAGTGCTTTGACGCGGGCTGTGAGGGTCTTGCCGTTGGGAATGCCCTCCAAGCGAACGGTGAAAGACTTCGGTGCGCGGCTATTGAGATAGTAGCCCGAGAAGATGCCGTGGTTGGCAAGCACTTCATCGCTGCCCTTCTCAACGAGTTCGATGACATAGTGGTGAACGTTTTCATCATCGGTGGCTTGCGAGAAGCTGACGGTGCAGCCTTCGTTTTCAACCTTCGTCACCTCCACTTTATTGTCGGCGGCCCACTTCGGAGCGTCGCCGCCTTTGCGGGCCTTCGTGTAAACAAACTGGCTGCCATCGTGTGGCGCGTTGATATACCAGCGTGGCAAGATTTCTTCGTTGGTGTAAGTGTCCCAACGTTCAACTTCCACGTTGGAGGCCTTGTCGACATTCACGATACAACCCTCAGTGACGTAGTCGTATTTTGCTGGATGGATACCTTCGTTGACAACGCCCGGTTCTATTTCGCTGTAAGTGCAGCTGCCATCGTTGATGGTGGTGTAGTTGGTCTGGTCGATGGAGCGTGGGTCTGCCAAGGGGAAGTGAGAGTGTCCGGCGAAGAGAACGACTTGCGGATATTTCTTCAGCACATTGTCGTAGACGTTGGTGCCCCAGCCGCCTTCACCTTGACAAGAACCATAGACCGTGTTGGTCGGCGGAACGTGGGTGAACACGAAGATGGGTTTGCCAGGATAGTTCTTGGCGGCGCGGGCCAGGTTGTCGGCCAAGGCCTGGATTTCCTCGGGAGCATAGTCGCTCCAACTTCCGCCGTCCATGCTCGTCGTGATGAAAGGATAGCCCTTGATGTCGATGAGCTGATGGTAGGGCTGGTTGAGAACGAGGTAGTTCTTCAAGGCGTTGTCGGCATAGTTGTCGTGGTTGCCCATCATGACATAGACGGGGAGGTCGGCCGGCATGATGGAGCGGTCGTCAAACACCTTTTTGAACTTGACATACTGGTCGGGGTTTCCCCAGTCGGTCAAGTCGCCGCAGATGAAGATGGCGTCGAGCTTTTCGCCGCAGTTCTGAAGGTTTTTCAAAGCCTTCGGCACTTTAACCATCGGGCCTTCGCCGACGTTGTTTCCGAAATGGGTGTCGGAGATGACGGCAAAGCGGGGATAGCCGCGAAACGACTGCTCTACGCTGATGGTCAGGCTCTTTGCCTTTCCGGCTTTGTCGCTGACGGTGATGTTGTCAGTGCGGCTGGTGCCGGCTTGTGCCAGTTGGGTGGCCTTGAAACTGTAAGTGACGGTGTAGTCGCCGTCTTTATTCGACGAACTGGTGGTGATCCATTCCGGTGTCTTCACGTCAACCTCCGTGTTGGTGGTTAGGGTGACGGTGAAGTCGGTGGCGTTGTCAGAGAGCGTAATCTTTTGGGCGTTGCTCAGAATGGCGGGAGCCGAACCGAGCTGGCTTATTTCATAGGTGTGGCTGTTGTTGTCGCGTGCCACGAGGTTGAGTGTGGCTTGACGGGCTTCCTTTCCCGCGTTGGCTTCCACCTTTACGGCGAAACTGCCATCGGGATTGATGGTGGTGGTGCACCATTGGGCCTTTCCTGTGTTGAGAGCGTATTTCAAATTGGTGTTGACCGATATGGTTTTTTGGCCTTCGGCTGAGGTGAACTGCAAATTGTTGGCCGATTGGTCAACCGCCAAGTGTGAGGCACCCTCACGAGGGGCCGACGTGACGAGCACCACTTGCGCGGAAGCAGCGACCGCCATCGCGCAGCCTATGATGGTAGAATAGATTCTATTCATTCTTTTATCAAGATGTTTGAAATTTTAAAATTGCTATGTCCCGCGCGGAATATGTCAGGTTTCTTCGCTGGGGACATTTAGGAATAATCAATGACTATTTGACGAGAACCTTTGTGGTTGTGCCGCCTATGGTGACGAGGTAAACCCCAGGCATGAGTTTTTCTCCGGCCTTAGCTTGCTTGCCGCTCAGGGTGTGGATGGTGTAGGGGGCCTTTCCGCTCACGCGGATGACACCGTTTTTGACGCTCACCGCCGGTTTCTCTTGAGATGTGGCATCGTCAACGCCAGTGGCAATCGTTTCCACCTTCTTCAAGGTCCAGGCAAAGGCCGAGCCAACGAGGTCTTCGTCTTTGGGCGCTTTCTCTGGCGTGGTGTTGTCGGTGTTGGCACCAAGATAGCGCGTCACGTTGTCGTCGGTGGCAGTGGCTGAGAAGCAGTATTGTCCGTTGCCGAGATAAATGGCTGTCCAGGCATTGCCTTTAGCCACGATGGTGCCAGTGCGCAGGATATTGAAAGCACCGAAAACTTCGGGGAGCGTTTGCAACTGGTGTTGGGTGGCACGGTTGACAAACTGTACGCCTTCTTTGGTTTCCACGGCACGCCATTGGGTGCTGGCATCGCTTTCGTCTGCCGCTTCGAGCACCACGCTGGCAGCAGCGTCGTCGCTGTCTTCGTTGGAGGTCTGTTCTTTGATGACCTGTCCGTTGAAATCCTTGGAGGCGTTGGTGAGTTGGTAATAGGTTTCCGTCTTGTCGTCGGAATATTCAATGCTATAATCAATAAATGGTTTGAAGCTGAATTTGCTGTTGTCTCCGCTTCCCCAGGTCGTGTCAACCGTGATGATAAGAAAGTCATATCCAGCGTTTCCTTGATGGAGATATAGCTCGGCGGCGGGAGTGCTTGGAGCAGATTTGCTGCTTTCAAACTGATAGTAATCGCCGATTTTGTTGAGTTTGAAAGTCACGCTGGCGGTTTTGGCAAGCGCGGCGTGTCCAGTTTCCTGGGAGGCATCGTAGTCCAGGTCAAGTTGTAGGCCTGTGCTCTTGTTGACGACGACGTAGCTGCCATTGGCGTTCTTTTCGAAACGCCAGAGCTGTTTGCTTGTCACATCGGGGTCGATGGATGCGGAGATTTCGCGGCCATACACTTTGCTTCCTTCAGCGGTGAAGACACGTCCGACACGGGTGTCGCTGCCAAGAACCTGGATGTAATACCATTTGGGGTTTTCGGCCGTACTAACTTCTGGCAATTGGGCTGCGAGCTGCATAGAGGCCGTGAACCCTAATGCCACGAGAAGAATTAATCGTTTTTTACGCATACGGTAATTAGATAGGTTTGTAGATTGGTTAGAAAAATTGGTTAGTTATAATCTTGCGCGGTCATGGATTGCCGCCAAGTCTAGTTTTTGAAGTACGTGAAAACCCAATAAGGGGGCTTAACCGCTGGCAACTGTTTGCGAAATATATGGGCCAACACGTTTCAGTCATACGCAGAAGCATGGCTAAACGGCTCGCCTGAACAGCAGTTTTTGAGGTGGATTTAAGAAGACAGCCCGTATGCGTCTTTAATGGTGGTGGAAGCAATATTCCGCCGGATGATTTGTATCCTGCCAAATCATCCGACAGAATCATGTGAAGTCCTAACTTATTCTTTCACTATTACTAAAATGGAAATTTAGGACTTTCAAAAGAGCTTGCATCGGCAGCAATGATTGGGTTGTATTTCTCATGGTGAAAACGGTCGCGTTGTCCCTGGCGGCGGCACGAAGTTTTGTTTGCGATGCCATATAGGCAGCATACTTTTACGGGGTATCGCGCCCTTGCCGGAACAATCGACAATCGCTCTCGTCTTTGTTAGGCTATTGTACTTGTATTGATTAATGATTAGGCGTAAAATAAATTAGCACAAAATTAATAATTTTGTTCCTGTCGATTGCGCAATGTGCTTTCAAATAATGGTAAGTATTTCTAAAAAGCCATAAAATAACGGGGTTTTATAGCTTTTTGATATATTTGAAGGAGGGTATTGCGGGAAAAACAGCAACGCGGCCTCGGTTGGTAGAGAGGCGAAGTGGCGCTTTCAGGTAGGGCGTTCAAAATCTTGAAAAATCTCTGCATGGTATTTGACCAAATAGCATGACGATTGCGATGCCGCCTCTTCATCTGTATCTTCCAGAAACCGCAGATGTCGGTAGCAGAAGCGTGTTTCTCGCTTCAGTCCCTATACTTTTTAGCGAACGCCCTCCTGCGTTCAATCGCGTCTCGCCCCGCGTTCGATTGCGTCTCGCCCCGCGTTCGGTCGTGCCTCGTCCCGCGTTCGCTAAAAAGTAGTAAGATTGCAGGTCGACGCATTATTTTAGGGTGTTCAAAATAATTCTGACCACCTACTTAGTATATAAATATTGTCAGCTACGCCCTCGCTGCGGAGATTTGCGCTAGCCTTGTAATACGTAACTTTGTACCGCATAATCGTCTGTTGCGGCGCCAGCATTGTAGCTCACTTTGCTCGCAAAGTGAGGGCCACGAACACGTAGCGAATATGACTAACGCTTTAGCGCATGACGTTGTTGGATTTTTAGCCGTGTTTGGCCGCCACAATATTCGTCCCCCT
>ERZ1034710.59-NODE-59-length-58120-cov-9.080220_pt1 | contig 58120 bp, 53 predicted proteins | sample MGYA00520597_ERZ1034710 | MGnify/ENA primary metagenome ERZ1034710 (study PRJEB33766, sample SAMN09781714) | gut metagenome | biome: gut microbiome | host: Homo sapiens | place: Madagascar | study: EMG produced TPA metagenomics assembly of the PRJNA485056 data set... | reverse complement strand
ATACACATAATATATGTCATACCATACTATATATATCATGCGTGATAGCCTCTCAGTCATCGTCCGTATCTTCGTTGAGGTATTTCTAAATGCAAAGATACATCTTTTTAAGAAAATGCTTGGGCAAACGGTTTCTCTCTTTCAAGCATATTTGATAATTCGGCGTAGCTTTGCCCCTCGAAATCCCCCTCAATGCGGAGTCTTGCAAACTCCATGATGCGTTTCAAGGTGCTCTCTTTCGGAGCGGGATGTTGTAATGGTGTAGTATGCGGCATAGGCGATGTGTGTATGTTGATTAAGCCATTGAAGAAAGACTGCGTTTCTACTCTGTTTTCAATTGCTCGTTTATCCATAAACGTGGAGGGGGCGTTTTTAGTGTGTCAAACCCAATAAAAATGCAGGCACACACTGATATTTCTATCTATGTATGCCTGCATGAGAGATATTTGTCGAAAAATTTGTTCTACACGTGCGTCAGCGCTTTATTTCGGCAACGTCAGTTTGAAGATAGGGCTGTCGGTGTGTTCCTTCAAAATGATGTCCTTCATTTTCTTGACGATGTCTGGATGCTTGGCAGCGATGTCGTGGTCTTCGTGCAAGTCTGTTGCGAGGTCGTAAAGACGGCATTGCCCAGCTTTCACCACCAGTTTCCAGTTGCCCATGCGCAAGCCCATCATGTTTGTCTCATGAAATTCCCAATAGAGGTAGTCGTGCTTCTTCTGTTTGCCCTTTCCGGTCAAAGTGGGATAGAAGGAGATGCCGTCGAAATAATCGTTGGCAAGCGATTTGTTGCGGTAGCGCTTCTCGTAGTTTTTAATGCCAGCCAAATCGCAGAACGTTGGCATGAGGTCGTAGAAAGCCAACTGATGGTCGTTGACCGTTCCGGCCTTGACGTGGCCTGGCCAGCGTACGATGAAGGGGATGCGGATGCCGCCCTCGTAGGTGCTGCGTTTCTTGCCCTGAAGCAGACCGTCGCGGTTGAAGAAATCGGGGTCGGCGCCGCCTTCCTCATGCGGTCCGTTGTCCGAAGTGAAGATAACGATGGTGTTCTCGTCGAGGCCCTTCTCTTTCAGTTTGGCCATAATCTGTCCCACCTGCGCGTCCAAACGGGAAATCATGCCTGCAAACTGCGCATGACCGTAGTTCGTCGCGTTGTAGCGCGAACCCTGGTCGCCGCCGAAGGTTTTCTCCTGACAGAAGTGTCCCTTGTAGGCCAAGAAGATAGAGTCCTCCGGCTGAGCGAGTTCGGCGTGCGGCAAGGTATAGGTGAAGATGCCGAGGAAAGGCTGGTCTTTCGTCTGCTTATCGAGCCATTCGAGGGCCTTTTGGTGGATGATGTCGGACGAATATTGTGGGCGTTTCTTGTATTCCTCACCAAACATGGGATATTTGATGTTCTCTTCCAACACTTCGCGACGCACGCCCTTGTCGCCAGCCGAGCGGCTGTAGGCGTTCAGGAAGTTAGGATAATAGAGGTGGGCCTGGAACTGGCAGATAAAACCATAGTATTCGTCAATGCCGCGCTTGTCGGGCGTGGACACCGAACCCTCGTAGCCGCCGGCCCACTTGCCGAACATACCGGTGGTATAGCCGTTGTCTTTGAAGATTTCCGGAATGATGACGTGAGCGGTGTCATACGGTTCCTGTCCCACCACGGCGAAATCGGAGTTGTTGCCATATTTCACCATGTTGTCGTATCTCCAATACTCTTTGTTGCCACGGACATGCGTGTGGCCAGAATGCTGGCCCGTCATAAACGTTGCACGCGACGGGGCCGACACCGGACTGCCCGCATAGGCCTGCGAGAAACGCATGCCCTCGGCGGCAAGGCGGTCGATGTTGGGCGTTGAGATGTAGCGCTGGCCGTAGCAAGCCAGGTCGCCATATCCCATGTCGTCACACATGATGTAAAGGATGTTGGGGCGGTTTTGTGCGTTGGCGGCAAATGCGGCCATAAGCCCGAGTCCGCCGACAATGATGTTGCTCTTCATGTTGTTGTTTTTGTGTGATTATGCAATGGTGGCGTATGCAGGCCGAACGACATCCGCTCCGTCACCGTTACTTGGTTTTCAAGAACTACCGCTAAGCCAGAGGCTTGGCGGATTTTCAGAGGCGATTTCTATAAATCCAGAAAAATCTTCTGCATAAAATCGCCGTTGCCCGTGTGTGCCACGACCAAATAGTTTCCCTTTGGCAAGCGCTTGCAATTGATGCTCGCGCCGCGTTTTTCAGCCAATCTGCGGCCATTCACTGTGTAGAGGCTCAGGCGCTTTACCGGACCTTCTGCCGTCACGACGCTTCCCTTGACACTGAACGACACGGCGGTTTCCTGCGTGGCAGGGACGACGTGGATGCCTGTCGGCGTTTCCTGCGTGTTGGGAGAGAAGAGGGCCGTGTAGACACCGCCAACTGCGGGGGATAGCAGGAAGTCGGCCTCGCCGCTCACCGCATTGTCGCCGCAATACCATCCGAGGAATTTCGCATTGCCGAGGGCGGTAGCTGTGAGGCGGTAGCCAGATTCTTCTGGTTGCATGCTCACGGTGCCGCGAAGCGTGTCGCAAGAGAGGGCCACCACGGAGGCGGCATTTTGAGCCTCGACAACCTTCACGATGAAATCGGCGGTCTGCCCTGCCACTTCGTCTTCCGCATCCAGCAATCCGTTGGCCGTGAGGCGCAGACGCATGCGCGATTCTCCCAGAAGGGCATCTTCAGGAACGGGAATACTTTCTTCAAAACGGTCGGTGGCGTTCAAAGCAACGGAGGTTTCAAAGATGCCGTCGCGATTCCAGTCGAAATACGCCGTGAGACTTTCGCCGTCGTCCAAGCGCTGGTTTAGCAAGCCCGACAAAGTGAGTGTGCTTCCCGGCGAGGTGTGGGCCGCGGCCTTGGTGTAGATGGTGTACCAGTTGGCCGGCTTCCCAGTTTTCTTGCCAACGACGGCACCATTGGCCAAAGCGTTGGCAGGATAGATGAGCGGCTGGGCATCTTGCGTATCGCGTAATTCCAGATGCGTGAGATACGTTCCACTGAGCGTGCCACAAGGCATGTCGTATATCTGTGCGTGGTGGGAATAGGCGTTACGTGCCGGGCGGACAACGAACAACGTGTCGCCAGAAACGTTTAACGCTTCGCCCGCCACATCCCCGACCATTTGGCGCAGGGAGAAGAATGCTGGTTGCTCGGCAGACTGCTTGGCCACCCAGCGGGCCGCCTCGTTGCCTGAGACGACATAACTGCGGTTGCCTTGTGCATTGACCAGGAGGTAGCCGCCAGCAAGGGCGTTTTTGCCAACGAAATACCAAGTCTGTGAAGGCGCGTCAGTGCGCGGTTCCAGAGCGAGTGTTCCCTCGGCATTCATGGCAAGGGCCTGTCCCTTCGGTGTGAGCAGGGAATAAATCATCTTCGGACTGCCAACTTCATCAGACGCCTCAAACGGACGGAACTCCGGCTCAGGCATTTTCTCTACCAGGCTGACAGAGGTGAGACCGAAGAAGCAGCCCATGTTTGATTTTCCAGCGGTGACAGTGAGGCGGAGATAAAGGCTGTTACCCAACTGGCAAGTGGCCGACAAAGGTAGCGACCATTCCTGATGCACGCCAGTCTCGTCGCCGATGCCGGCAGCGATATCCACATTCGTCAGTTGACCTTTGATTTCGGAGGAAGCCGCTTTAGCTCCTCCGTTGATTTCAACGTTGAATTGGCGGGCCTTCCCGTCGTTGTTCGACTGGTAACTGCCCGAAGCATTCAGCGCATGGATGTCGAGCAAGGCATAATGCGGGGTCGGCAACGCGTCGGGTAGACCGTCAATCTTGAAAGTAAGCGTGATGGTGGGCGAAGTGTTGCCATTAACATTGGGGCAGAGCATGGCTGCAGTGACCGCGTTGCCCGTGGCCTTGAAAGCATGGGAAGAAGTGAGCGAAGCAGTGGCGCCGTCAATGGGCTTTCCTGCCGCGTCGCAGACACTGACTTTCACGCTCGAAGCTGCCGTTGCGCTTCGCGAGAAACGCAAACTGATTTGTGCTTGGCTGGCCATACACACGGCAGCCAATAGGAAAAGGAGTTTGACACGTCTTGATGACGTACGGATATTTTTCATATACTAATAAATAAAAAGATATGGTCTGAATTGGCAGACGGCAGGAGAAACAGAAGCTATAAACGCTTCAGACATAAGGTTCAAACTGGCGCTTGGCAGCCATCTTGCGCATATTACAGATGGCATAGTGCATGCGTCCGAGCGCCGTGTTGAGGCAGATGCTTTTGGCCGCAGCAATTTCCTTGAAACTCATCTTCTGATAATAAAACATGCGCACGATGTCCTGCTGGGCCTCTGGCAGACAGCTGACGAGCGCATTGACTTCACAGAAGTTTCTGCTGAGGTTATTCTCACGCTCGTTGACGTCATTCTGCAAACAGTCTGCCGCCATCCATTCTATTTCCTTACTGCAAAAGGCGTTATCCTGCGTCTGCTGTTTTCTGAAACTATCAACGATGACATTATGGGCGATGCTGGAGAGCCAGACATAGAATTTGCCATTCTCAACATACCGTCCTTTACGCAGGGAGACTATCACCTTGAAAAAGGTTTCTTGAAAGATGTCGTTAGCGATGTCCTCGTCGTGGACATTAGAAAGGATGTATCCAAAAAGCCTGTCTTTATATCGTATGAGCAATGTGTCGAAAGCCTCGTTGAGACCTTCCACATACAGTTTGACCAACTCCTCATCGGTGTGGCGGGATAATTTTTCCATTACAACTTATGTTTGATGTTAAGCGTAATGTGTTTCGATAGGCGGTTCGGTTTTAAGTTTTTGATTAGGTAAGCCAGTAGAAAACATCTACTTGTGGTTGCAAATTTAATTGTTTTACGAATTTACGCCAAACGTTTTGCACGTTTTTTTGTAACTTCGCCCAAAGCTTAGGCCACAATTATTTTCCAGCCAGCCTCTGATGAGCAAGAATCGTCAGCGGCTCTGGCGATTTCACGCCTACTTATAAATCCAACTGATATGTTCAAGAAAAATTATACCCCCGAGGACATCAAGTCCATCCACGATTGGTTTGAAGCACACAAGGAGCAGATGCCCGACACGCTGCAACTCGATGCCGCAACTTATTACAAAAATCTGAAGAACACCGTTAAGACTTACTTCGAAGTGTTTGACCTCTACGGCAGCAACCCCACTTTCAGCGGACAATACCACCAACTCTGGCTCATCAAAGCCAAGCTTGAAGAGATGGGCATCAAATGAAATGCGCGGTTGCTGGCTGAAGAGAACGCCGCAAATATCCGGCCTCGCAACAGGTCTGAAGCAGCCGACAGAAAAAACGGCTTGGCAAAAAAACGGCTTTCGCTTTGCCTGTTTTGCGATTAATCGTTATATTTGCGACACGTAAGTAATGGTAAAAAAATAACTTGACCAATTTTGTGGAGTAAGAAATTAGTTCTTATGCCCTGTCTTTTTGCCGTTTTTGAAATTTGTCATCGGTCACATAGCCCGCTATGCTCCCTCTTCCAAATTCCAAAACCAACAAAAATACAGGTCAAAATTGGTCAACTTATTCTTTCACCATTACTAAATCAGTGTGTTTACAGCCTGCACATGCAATCCCGTGTGCAAAACAAAGTATTTAAAATCAATACATCCCTAATAAACATGAGTTTGAAAATTGTTGTACTTGCCAAACAAGTACCCGACACTCGAAACGTGGGCAAAGACGCCATGACGCCAGAGGGCACCGTTAACCGCGCAGCCCTGCCCGCCATTTTCAATCCCGAAGACCTCAACGCTCTTGAGCAGGCTTTGCGATTGAAGGAACAGAATCCTGGTTCAACGGTTAGTATTCTCACGATGGGACCTCCCCGCGCCACCGATGTCATCCGCGAAGGACTCTATCGCGGTGCTGACAACGGCTACTTGCTGAGCGACCGCGCCTTTGCTGGCGCCGACACGTTGGCCACCAGCTATGCTTTGGCAACAGCCATCAAGAAAATCGGCATGCCCGACATCGTTATCGGCGGACGCCAGGCCATTGACGGCGACACGGCACAGGTGGGACCACAGGTGGCTCAGAAACTCGACCTCAACCAAGTGACGTACGTGACCAGCGTCGACAGCGTTGAAAACGGCAAAATCACCGTGACGCGCACCATCGACGGCGGTATTGAGCGCGTGGAAGCACCGCTGCCCATTCTCCTCACCGTGAACGGCAACGCTGCACCATGCCGCCCGCGTAACGCCAAACTGGTGATGAAATATAAGCGTGCAACGGCGCCGATGGAACGCACCGCCGACATGCCACACGCTGAAGAATACGACAAGAAGCCTTATTTGACCGTGACGCAATGGAGCGTTGCCGATGTTGACGGCGACGTGAGCCAGTGCGGCTTGGCCGGTTCGCCAACGAAGGTGAAGGCCGTTAAGAACATCGTGTTCAAAGCGAAGGAAAGCAAGCGCCTCACGGGCTCCGATGCCGACGTGGAAGGCTTGGTTAAAGAATTGTTAGACAGCCACACAATTGGATAATACAACATTATGAACAACGTATTCGTTTATTGCGAAATCGATAAATACACGGTTGAGGAAGTGTCTTTTGAGCTCCTCACCAAAGGCCGCAAACTGGCCAACCAGCTTGGCGTTCAGCTCGAAGCCATCGCTGCGGGCAACGGCATCAAGGGCAAGGTGGAAAAGGAAATCCTGAGCTACGGCGTTGACAAACTGCACGTTTTTGACGCCGAGGGCTTGTTTCCCTACACTTCGAAGCCACACACGAGCATCCTCGTCAACCTCTTCAAGCAGGAAAAGCCACAGATTTGCCTTATGGGCGCAACTGTCATCGGCCGCGACCTCGGTCCGCGCGTATCGTCGTCTCTGACGAGCGGTTTGACGGCCGACTGCACCGCCTTGGAAATCGGCGACTTCGACGACAAGAAGAGTGGCAAACACTATGATCAACTGCTCTATCAGATTCGTCCGGCATTCGGTGGCAACATCGTTGCAACCATCGTCAACCCCGACCATCGTCCGCAGATGGCCACCGTACGCTCTGGCGTGATGAAGGCTGAAAAGGTGGACGACAACTACCAGGGTGAAGTCGTTTACGAAGACGTGGCGAAATTCGTGCCCGACACCGACTATGTCGTGAAGGTCATCGAACGTCACGTTGAGAAAGCCAACAACAACCTGAAGGGTGCGCCCATCGTGGTTTGTGGCGGATATGGCGTAGGCTCGAAAGAGAATTTCGACCTGCTCTTCAAGCTCGCTGACGAACTTCATGGTGAAGTCGGAGCCAGCCGCGCCGCTGTCGATGCTGGCTTCTGCGAACACGACCGCCAGATTGGCCAGACGGGTGTGACGGTACGTCCGAAGGTGTACATCGCCTGCGGTATCAGCGGTGCCATCCAGCACGTGGCCGGCATGAAGGAGAGCGGCATCGTCATCTCCATCAACACCGACCCCGAAGCCCCCATCAACCAAATTGCCGACTACGTGATTACTGGTTCTGTGGAGGAGGTCGTACCGAAAATGATCAAGTATTATAAGGAGAATTCCAAGTAAGTAATGGTAAAATTTCACCATTGCTAAACCAAACAGAAGATATTCAAAATGGCAAACAACTATACGGATCATCCCGAACTGAAGTTCGAGCTGAATCATCCGCTCATGAAGCGTATCGTGGAACTCAAGGAACGCGATTTCCGCGATAAAGACAGTTATGACTATGCGCCGCTCGACTTTGAGGACGCCATGGATTCTTACGACCGCGTGCTCGACATCACGGGCGAAATTGCCGGCACAACGATTGCCGACAACGCTGAAGGTGTTGACCTCGAAGGCCCTCACCATGAAGGCGACCGCGTGCGCTATGCCAGCGGCACGGCCGACAACCTCGACGCCATGGTGAAAGCTGGGCTCAACGGCATGACGATGCCACGTCGCTACGGCGGTTTGAATTTCCCGATCACGCCCTACACGATGTGTGCAGAACTCGTGGCAGCCAGCGATGCTGGTTTCGGCAACATCTGGAGCCTTCAGGATTGTATCGAAACGCTCTATGAATTTGGCAACGAAGACCAACACAGCCGCTTCATCCCACGCATCTGCGCTGGAGAAACGATGTCAATGGACTTGACGGAGCCAGATGCTGGTTCCGACCTCCAGAGCGTCATGCTCAAGGCCACCTATTCTGAAGAAGAAGGCTGCTGGCTCTTGAACGGTGTGAAGCGCTTCATCACCAACGGCGACGCCAACCTCCACCTCGTTTTGGCCCGCTCAGAAGAGGGCACGACAGACGGACGTGGTCTTTCTATGTTTATCTACGACAAGAACTCTGGTGGTGTCAACGTGCGCCGCATTGAAAACAAGCTCGGCATCCACGGTAGCCCCACCTGCGAATTGGTCTATAAGAACGCACATGCTGAACTCTGCGGCGACCGCAAACTCGGTTTGATTAAATACGTCATGGCCCTGATGAACGGCGCACGCCTCGGCATCGCCGCACAGAGCGTGGGTATTTCACAGGCCGCCTACAACGAAGGTCTGGCCTATGCCCGCGACCGTGAGCAGTTTGGCAAAGCCATCATCAACTTCCCCGCCGTTTACGACATGCTGGCCCTCATGAAAGCCAAGCTCGATGCCGGCCGCGCATTGCTTTATCAGTGCGCTCGCTACGTTGACATCTACAAGGCGCTTGACGACATCGCCCGCGAACGCAAACTCACGCCTGAGGAGCGCAAGGAGCAGAAGAACTTCAGCAAATTGGCCGATTCGCTCACGCCGCTCGCCAAGGGCATGAACTCTGAATATTGCAACCAGAACACTTACGACGCCATCCAGATTCACGGCGGTTCGGGCTTTATGATGGACTACCCCATCCAGCGCTACTACCGCGATGCCCGCATCACCTCTATCTACGAGGGTACGACGCAGTTGCAGGTGGTTGCCGCCATCCGCTATGTCACCAACGGTTCTTACCTCGCACAGGCCCGCGAATTTGAACAGGCTGAGGTGAGCGAAGCCATGAAACCGCTCGTGGCACGCGCCAAGGCTATGGCCGACAAACTGGAGGAAGCCACGGCCCGCGTGAAGGAAGCTGGCGATGCTGCCTTCCACGACATCTGCGCCCGCCACTTGGTTGAAATGGCTGCCGACGTCATCATGCTCCATCTCTTGATTCACAATGCTACGGCCAACGCCGAACTCTTCGAAAAGAGCGCCCGCGTTTACGCCAACTTCTCAGAGGCAGAAGTGGCCAAACACCACACGTTCGTCATGAACCTGCGCCCGGAAGATTTGGCCGACTATGTACAGGCTTAAGGCAAACTTAGCAATATCAAATTCAGGGGCGTTTCACGCTGAAACTTCCCTGAATGAATAAACCACAAATCCCACCCTCTTCACTGCGGGTGGGATTTTTCGTAGCGCAACATTACCAGCTTCGCGGCATAATGGTCTGAGCCTGCCGAGAGAAGCATGGAAGGGGCAATACACCCAGTTTCCACGCCCCAATCAACGCATCTGCATCACAATAATCAGGTATTAGCCAAGCGATTTGCTTTTTTTTGCAGCATAAATTCAAGAGATGGGAAAAAAGTAAGTAATTTTGCTTACATGAGAGAAGACATCAAAGATTTCGTCGACGCCTTGGAGAGCTATGTCAAAGCGCAACTGCAAGCGTCGGGCGAACCAGCAGACTATAACGTGGAGGCGTTGGAAATTATTGACGCCAGAAACCACCTGTTCCGCCATGCCGGAAAGAGAGTGACCGACGAGTCGGAAAACATATATGCCCTGCGCGACCTTTGCCGCGTTGACGAAATGAGCCTCGACTTTGTGCCAGACCGCCAACGCATGGCGGCCATCGCCAGAAATTTCTTTTGGGACAACTGAACCAAAAGAGACCATCAAACCCAACCAGACCATCAACTCATTGATATGCAAGAGCATCATAAACCATCGGCGCAAACATCGGCCGATGCCCATTACAAACACCGCGTCCCCATACAGATACGCTTTAACGACGTTGACCGCTACGGCCACGTCAACAACAATGCCTACTTTGCCTTTTATGACTTGGGCAAGGAGGATTATCTCATCAACGTGTTGCGCGTGAATTATCGTGCAAACGACGTAGTGCCCGTTGTGGCCAACATCAACGCTGATTTCATCCTGCCCATCTTCTACGGCGACAAAATCGTGGTTGAAACACGCATTTCCCACCTCGGTCAGAAGAGTTTCACCCTACAGCAACGCGCCGTCAACGAGAAAACGGGCTGCGTTGTCTGCCAATGTTCAACGGTGATGGTCTGCTTCTCACTCAAGGAACAGGCTTCGGCCGACATCCCAGAAAGCTACCGCAAGGCCATACTCGACTATGAAGGGCCTGACTGCATGTAAGTAATGGTCCATTACTAAGTAATGCCCCATCACTAATGCGTCTACCACCTGCTTAAAAACAATTGCCATGTCTCAAGAAATCATACACACCACGAAATTCAAAGAAGCCTTCGGCCGACTGTGCCAAGAAAGCGTTGACAAGATATTCATCCTGACCGACGAGACCACCCACCGTCTGTGCCGCCCCCTTTTAAAGCAATGGGACAGACTCGACGGCGCAACCGACATCGTTATACCGCCAACCGATGTCAACAAAAACATTGAAACAACAACAACCGTTTGGTCGGCACTCGCCGACGGAGGGGCCTCGCGCCATTCGCTCATGGTTTGTCTGGGCGGCGGCATGGTGACCGACCTCGGCGGTTTTGCCGCGTCTACCTTCAAGCGCGGCCTGCGCTTCATCAACATCCCGACGACCCTGCTGGCTATGGTTGATGCGGCCGTCGGCGGAAAAACGGGGGTCAACTTCAATGCGCTGAAAAACGAAATCGGCGTGTTCAACGAAGCGGCCATCGTGGTGATCGACACCGACTTCCTTCGCACGCTCGACAAGCGCAACATGCTCTCTGGCTATGCCGAAATGCTGAAACACGCACTGCTTCACGACGAAGCCATGTGGGCGGAGCATCTGAAGATGGACTTCAATGACATCAACTATGCCCAGTTGCAAAAACTGGTGGAACAGAGCATAGAAGTGAAACGCCACATCGTGTCCATCGACCCGCACGAGAAGGGACTGCGCAAAGCGCTGAACCTCGGACACACCGTTGGCCACGCCCTGGAAAGTTTTGCCATGGAAACTGGCAGGCCCGTGTTGCACGGATATGCCGTGGCATGGGGCTTGGTCGGAGAACTCTACCTGAGCGCCGTGTTGCAGCATTTCCCGCAAGACAAGATGCGCCAAACCGTGAGGTTCATACGGGAGCACTACGAAGCTATCAACTTCACCTGCAACGACTATGACCGCCTCTTCGAGCTCATGAAGCACGACAAAAAGAACGTGGGCGGCGAAATCAATTTCACTCTTCTTTCGGACGTGGGAGAAATCCGGCTCGACAACCACGCCTCGTGCGAACTGATTGGAGACATGTTTGACTTTTTACGTGAAGGATAATCCGATATGCAAAAGAACATCAACAAATACATTCCCCTCTTTGAGCGCCTGCTCTCCCTCTTGATTGTTTTTCTTCTCCTTGCCGGAACGGTGGTGTGGAGCGGAAAGATTTTCGGACGTCAAATCGGCACACCTTCGGCAACCGACTCCACCACAACGACTGTTGCCCTGCCAGATGCCGAAGAACTCCTGCAAATGGGACTTCAGGAGGTTCATCTCGAAGCGCTTGACTCTGCCGCCTGGAAGGTAACAGACAAGGACGGTGCTACGCAGGGAACGATTGTGAGCACCGCGCCTTACGCGAAAGACGTGACGGGCTTTGCTGGCCCCACCCCACTCTATCTGTTCCTCTCGCCCGACAACATCGTCAAGGCCGTCGTTGCAGCCGACAACGCAGAGTCGCCCGATTTCTACCGTCAAGCCTGCAACGGCATCTTCTCCCAAATCGTTGGTCTCTCGGCGAATGAAGCGCAAGGCAAACGGGTGGACGCCGTCACGGGAGCCACCTTCTCAAGCAACGCCATCATCGCCAACGTGAAGCAGACGCTTTCCGAACGCGCCAAAACCAACCAAAAGGCCAAGACGAAGCCAGCCATCGGATGGGGCAAGACATGTGCCGTTGCCGCCGTCCTGCTGTTAGGCATATTGGCATCGTGGCGTCTGCGCGGCATAAAACCAGTGCGACTGGCCATTCTCATCCTCAATGTTTGTGTCACGGGCTTCTGGTGTGGGCAATTTCTCTCTGTCTCCATGCTACGCGGCTGGATTCAAAACGGTTTAGACCCCATCCTCTATCTCCCCGCGGTGCTGATGCTCCTCGTTGCCATCGCGATGCCGTTTTTCAAACGTCCTCACCACCACTGCCTGTGGGTGTGTCCCTTTGGCAGTCTGCAAGAACTGGCCTACTATCTGCCCTTGCCAAAGGTGCACGTCAGCCCCCCTATTTTCAAACTGATGCGCCTGACGAGAACCCTGGTGCTGGCGCTCCTCTTGCTGCTTCTTTGGATGGGCATCGGCGCCAGCGTGCTCGACTACGAGCCCTTCACGGCCTTCATGCTCAGCACGGCAACGCCCGGCGTGCTGGTGTTGGCCACTTTATTCGTCATCGCCAGCATATTCATCCCGCATCCCTGGTGCCGCTGCCTCTGCCCGATGGGCACACTGTTGGAACTCTCTGAAGACAGCGGAGTTAAAAAGAAGAAAAAGAATATCGGTGCGTAAGCAAGTGGTCGCCCCACTTACCACCACAAAATCTTCCAGAATATGATTGACAAATATAAGATTGTAAGCCTTGTGCTGACGTTGAGCCTGATTGCAGCGCTCGTACGTCTCGTTTACAGCACAAACATCGCTGGTCCGTCTGCCCCGCAAGACGACAAGGCATCGGTGTTGAAAATCATCCACGAACGCAAAAGTGTTCGCAGTTTCACAGAGCAACCTGTCAGCCGCGAGCAACTCGACACATTGGTTCGCGCCGCAATGGCTGCCCCAACAGGCAAAAACATGCAGCCTTGGAAATTCATTGTCATCGACGACAAAGAAGCCATGACGCAATTGTCTGAGCAGTTGCCCTACGCCAAGATGCTCAAAGAGGCGCAAGCCGCCGTCATCGTCTGCGGAGATATGAGCGTGGTGGACGACAACGGCAAACCTTCGACCAACTGGGTCATGGATTGCTCCGCCGCCACCGAAAACCTGTTGCTCGCAGCTGAAGCGATGGGACTCGGCGCTGTATGGACTGGCGTTTATCCCTACGAGGAGCGTCTGGAAGCCGTTAAAAAGGCATTCAACCTCCCCGAGAACATCATTCCCCTGAACATGGTTCCCATTGGTTACCCGAAGGGGGAACAACATCCGAAAGACAAATACAAACCAGATAATATTCATTACAACGGTTGGTAACAACAAAATATAGGGCCTGACACTTTAAATGTCAGGCCCTATATTTTGTTGTGCCTCTGGGGGCAGATGCAAACGAATCTGGGAGCAGATGCAAGCGCATCTGGGAGCAGACGCAAACGAATCTGGGGACAGGCGCAAACGCATCTGGGAGCAGATTCGCCAACAGGCATAGGTCTGGAATCTGGAAGATGCCTTCACGGCGTGTCGCTACCTGTCTGTCGGCGGCACGTAAGGAATCTCCAATGGTTCGACATGCGTCGTGATGAAAGTCTGCTTACCGAATTTCTGCCGCAACTTCCTTTCAACAGCCCGCGAAGCCTCGTTGGCCTTTTGCAGGGTGGTGTTGCCGTCCATGCAGAAATGGACATCAATGGCCCGGTTGTTTCCGATGCGGCGCGTGCGCAGACTGTGGGGCAGAGAAGCGCCTTCCGTTTCGTTGATGACATTGATGATGAACTGCTCTTCGTCCTCTGGCAAGGATTTCTCAAGCAATTCCTGTATGCTCGGCACAAAGAGTTTAAACGCCACCCGAGCGATGAAGAGGCTGACGATGACGGCCGCTATGGGGTCGAGGATGCGCCAAGAAGGGCCGAGGAGAATGGCGCCGCCGATACCGACAGCGGTGCCGATGCTCGAGAGCGCATCACTGCGATGGTGCCAGGCGTTGGCCACCACCACGGCGGAGTCGACGCGACGACCGACACGCGCGGTCCACTGAAAGAGAAATTCCTTGGAAATCACAGAGACCAAGGCGGCCACCAGGGCGATCAAGCCTGGCTCGGCGATGTTGTCGCCCTTGATATAGGCGATGATTTCGCTGGCACCGTTCCACAAAATGCCGAGGCCGACGGCAAGGAGCATCAGTCCGATGGAGGCCGTGGCGAGGGTTTCATACTTGCCGTGTCCAAAATCGTGGTCGGCATCGCAGGGTTTTCCGGAGATGCGCACGAAGAGCACGACGATCAAATCGGTCACGAAGTCGGAAAGAGAGTGTACGGCATCGGCAATCATGGCCGCACTGCCGCCCAACACGCCGGCGACAAATTTGAAGAGCAGCAACAGAAAATTGATGAAGCTGCCCACAAGCGTCACGCGGAAGATGAGATGCTCGCGCTGCTTGTTTTCTATTGTTTCTGTCATGATTGAAGAATGAAATCCGTTATCCATTGTCCGACTTCCTTGGTGCCGTATTTCTCGCCTCCGGCAACCTGTATTTCTGGCGTCCGCACGTTGGCTTCCAAACTGGCGTCAACAGCGCGACGTATCAAGGTGCCTTCTTCCTTCAGATTGAAATATTCAAAGAGCATGGCCACAGAAAGAATCTGCGCCAAGGGGTTGGCAATATTTAAACCTTTTGCCTGCGGCCAAGAACCGTGAATGGGCTCGAAAACGGGGGTGCTTTCTCCCGTGGAGGCCGAAGGGAGAAGGCCCATCGAACCGCTGATGCAGGAGCCTTCGTCGGTGAGTATGTCGCCGAAGGTGTTTTCCGTCACCATGACATCGAAGAACTTGGGGTCTTGAATCATGCGCATGGAGGCATTGTCGACATACATGTAATCGGTCTGGACATCGGGATATTGCGGCGCCATCTCCTGGGCCACTTTTCTCCAAAGGCGGCTTGAGGCAAGGACGTTGGCTTTGTCGACCACCGTCAGGTGTTTGCGACGGCGCTGGGCATATTCAAAGGCAACTTTCAAGATGCGCTCCACCTCGTGGCGGGAATAGGCATTGGTGTCGTAGGCATAATCGTCGCCTTCTTTCTTTTCTCCGAAATACATGCCGCCGGTGAGCTCACGGATGCAGACGAAATCGGCTCCACGGACGAGTTCGTCCTTCAAAGGCGATTTGTGGATGAGGCAGTCGAAGGTCTGAACGGGACGTATGTTGGCAAAGAGGCCCAACTGCTTGCGCATGGCAAGGAGACCTTGCTCGGGACGCACTTTGGCGTTGGGGTTGTTGTCGAAGCGCGGATCGCCAACGGCTGAGAAAAGAACAGCGTCGGCATCCTGGCACGCCTTCAGAGTTTCTTCAGGGAAAGGATTGCCGACGGCATCGATGGCGGCTGCTCCGCAGAGCGCTTCTGTGAAAGTGACCTGATGACCAAACTTGCTGCAAACGGCTTTCATCACCTTGACGCCTTCGGCAGATATTTCAGGGCCGATTCCATCACCGGCCAAAACTGCTATTTTCAATTCCATTGCTTTTGTGTGTTAAGAGGGCGCTCTGTCAATGGCGGCATTGTGGCTGATGCACTTCCACGCCGATGCTAAGTAATGTTGAAAAAATAACTTCCGCAATTTTGCCGTTGGCAAGTAATATTTTATGTACTCCCCTGCCTTTTCGGCTCTTTTCGAACTTATTCTCAGTCACAATGCTCGCATTGCTCCTTCGAATAAGCTCAAAAATAGCTCAAAAATGCAGGTGCAAAATTGCGGAACTTATTCTTTCAACATTACTGAATTATCAGAACACCCTTTTTATGATACGATGAAGATATTGCGGGAGACTCTTTTGCTCCCGTATGAAAGGCAAATATACAAAAATAGTGGCAATAAGAACTATCTTACGCCACTATTTATATCATACATTTCTTGACATTCGTCAAAGCTTAATCCGTTATTCTGACAAAAAGCCCAACCGAGGCCTCACTTTGCTTTCTTTCCGAACACCGAGAAGTGAACGTAGCGCTTCGGGTGCATTCTCAAGTCGATCATCAGCGAGTCGGCATGGCTCATAGTGCTGTTGAGATTGTCGTAAACAGAACGGTCGTTGAGGAAGAGCCCCAGCGTGTTGTCGCGACTGTTGAGCTGTCGGTTGAGGAAATCAGTGGTGGTGGTCAGATTGCTCGTCAAACTGTTGACGTTTGTGAGCGTGGTGTTGACCTGCTTCATGGTGTTGTCGATGTCCACACGCGCCAACTTTCCAGTCAAGGTTTCAACATGACTGCCCGTGCGGTTGAACTTGGCCATCATCTCTGGCACGTCCTTCTTCATCATCTGGTTCAAACTGGCAGAGGTCTCCTTGAGGTTGGACGTGATTTCGGCCGTGTTATGAAGGGTCTGCGCCAAAGCTGGGTCGGAGGTCAGACGGTTGAGATTGGTCATAATGGAATCGAGCTTTGGCAGCATGCGCTCCACAACGGGAAGCATGGCCTCGAGCTTGTTGAGCGTGCCGATGTGCATACCGCCAGAAATGGTGTCGCCAACGGAAAGGTTCTTCGTCGGGTTCGGTCCGAGCACCAAACTGAATTTCACGCCGCCCATCAGTTCGCTTTCCAGTTCGGCACGCGTACCATAAGGAACGCGCATTGACTTGTCGAGCTCAATGCAGACAACGACATTGTCGGTGCGGTCGTAGTCGTAATCAATGCTGCGCACATTTCCCACCGCATAGCCGTTGGCATAGACGGGCGTGCTCACGGCCAGTCCCTGGATGTCGGTGAAGCGAACGAAATAACTATTGGTGGGACTGAAGATATTCACCCCTTTGAGAAAGTTGATGCCAACCACCAGGAGCGCGATTGCTATAACGCCCACGAGGGCCAGTTTGATTTCCTTTGAGAAAATGTTCATTTTGATGATGAGTTATGTAATGGTAAAAAGAACATAAATATTGCCAAACCTCTATTTGGAGAGCCTGATGGCTTCAGAAAGATTCATGCGCTGGCCGTTCTTAAAGGCCACGATGAAATTTCCTGGACATTTGTTGCCCAATGATTTCTGCACCTGCCGAATCTCATTGTAGGAGGTTGACTCGCCAACGGTGTATTTATAGAGCTGGCCTTCTTTATAGAACCCAACATTCTGCAGTCCCTTCAAGCGGGCGTCATTTGCCTTGAGCTGGCGGTCAACCACAAATATCTGCACTTTGAAAACGGGTTTGCCCTGTTCGGCACTTCTCGGCTGCTTCGCCACACGCTCTGCATGAGCCGCTCTTGCGGGCGTTGAATCGGGTTTGGCCACCGAGCGCTGCTGTCCGGCAGACTGGCGGCGCGTGGCAGCGCCGTTGTCGGAACGTACAGAAGCGGGACGCGTCTCAGTGCCTTTGCCTTTGTTTTCTGGGGTTTCTTCTTTCGCAGCGGTTGCCGGTTGCGGATTGGGGTCGACGGGCACAACGGCCGGTTCTGCGTTGGCCACATTCAAATCGTTGCTACCGTCGCTCACGCGAGGCGGCTCCGGTTTGTCAATGGCATCGGGAAGGATGATGGGCGTGATTGCCTGGGGCGACATGCCGCCTTGCTTGGCGCGGTATTTCACGATGCCGTTATAGATGCTACGCGCCAAAGCCTGTACGCCACCTGCGGAATTCAGATAGCGCTCTTCTTCGGGCGTTGAAATAAAACCAAGCTCGGTCAAGACAGCGGGCATGGAGGTGTTTCTCAGGACGAGGAAACCTGCCTGATGAACTCCCTTGTTCTTTCTTCCAGCGCTGACATATTGCTGCTGAATGCTGCGGGCCAGTTCGACGCTCTGCTTCATGTGGCGATCTTGGATCAACTCGAAGATGATATAGCTCTCAGCCTTATTGGGGTCGAAACCCGCATAGGTCTGTTTGTAGTTTTTCTCATAAGTGATCACCGAGTTCTCGCGCTTGGCCACTTCAAGATTTGCTGCGGCACGCGCCATACCCAACGTATAGGTTTCAGAACCATAGGCAATGCGACCCTTGGGAAGAGAATTGGTGTGGATGCTCACGAAGAGGTCGGCCTTGTTTCTGTTGGCAATGTTGGCACGGCGGTCAAGCGGGATGAAGACGTCGGTCTTACGCGTGTAGATCACTTTTATGTCCGGACAATTGGCCGCCAACAGTCGTCCGACCTCCAACGTCACCTTCAGATTGATGTCTTTTTCTTTGGAAAAGGAACCGACGGCTCCGGCGTCGTGACCACCATGTCCAGCATCGAGCACAATGGTGAACGTCTTGTCCTGCACTTCCTTTGTTTCGCCTGCAGCCATCGCACAGAGACAGCAAAACAGGCTCATCAAGCTAAAGAGAATCGGACGTTTAAAAGCGTATTGCATGATTGATTGTTTGTTTCTGATTTTTTGAGAAGAGCCACCTCGCTTATTTCTCTTCCTTTTCCATATCCAAGAGTTTTGCGGAATAACGGCGCATCATGTAGATGGTCCACAATTCAAGGAGGGCGTAAACCACAAAACCGCAGCCAATCAAGATGATGGGCAGTCCGGCAACCTCCTCAGCCTTGCGATATAATATCACGTAGAGCGTTGCAACGAGTTCGAGCGCCGGCAGAAAATAATAGGCAGGATGAATGGGGCATCCGGAACGATGGATGCTCCAGAGCGTATAAAATTGTGTGGCAGCCACCACGAAGAGCAGGACCGACAGGATATAGACGATGGCAGACAAGAAAAGCATCGGCCACAATAGTTGCACAAAGCCAAAGAGGACGCAGCCTGCGCCAAGAACGGGGTACAACATGACCTGACGCACCTGCGGGTCCTGACGGAAATAGCTGACGATGGCCACAACACCCGGAATGATGAACACCACTCCGCTCACCATCACAATCCAAGTGGTGATGGCTTCTGAAAACACGATGAGCAACACGCCCAGCACCATAACGCAAAGGGCACGTGCCAATACATTTTGTAGGAACTTTTTCATGAGACGTTTTTTTTAAGTGGGTTATTCTTCACCATCTGGCCAGAGCCACTCTGGGTGGACCGTGAAATCTCATCCTCGCCCAATGGGGAAGTAAGAGAAGCCAAACTGGTGCATCTCGTCGTAGTCATAAAGATTGCGGCCGTCAAAAATGACAGGATGGTGCATGGAGCGGCGAACCACCTCCCACGATGGCAGGCGAAACTGCTTCCATTCTGTCAGGAGCAACATGGCATCGGCATTCAGCACGGCGTCGTACATATCCTTGGCATAGGTGACGCTGTCGCCCATGCGTCGGCGGCATTCCTTCATGGCGATGGGGTCGTAAACGCGCACATGACAACCAGTTTCCAAGAGATGCTGGATGGTCACGAGGGAAGTGGCCTCGCGCATATCGTCGGTCTCGGCTTTGAAGGCCAAACCCCAAACGGCAATGGTCTTGCCCTTCAGGTCGCCTGCGTAATACTGGTTGAGCTTCCTGAAGAGAACGGACTTCTGCTGTTCGTTAACCTCTTCAACGGCTTTCAAGACACGCATGCTGTAGCCGTTTTGTTCGGCCGTTTTGATGAGGGCTTTAACGTCTTTCGGGAAACAAGAACCGCCATAGCCGCAACCGGGATAGAGGAACTTCGAACCGATGCGGGAATCGCTGCCGATGCCCTTACGCACCATGTTGACATCCGCTCCAACGAGTTCGCAGAGATTGGCAATGTCGTTCATGAAAGAAATGCGCGTGGCGAGCATGGAATTAGCCGCATATTTGATCATCTCCGCCGAAGGGATGTCCGTAAAAATCACGCGGAAGTTGTTGAGCATGAAGGGAGAATAGAGGCGCGTCATCAAATCGCGTGCCCGCTGGCTCTCAACGCCGACAACAACGCGGTCGGGCGACATGAAGTCTTTGACGGCAGCTCCTTCCTTAAGAAATTCGGGATTGGAAGCCACGTCAAACGGAATGTCCTTGCCGCGCTTCTGGAGTTCTTCCTGAATGGCCGCCTTCACCTTGTGTGAGGTCCCAACGGGAACGGTGCTTTTCGTGACCACCACAAGATAGTGGTCCATATTGGCACCCACCTCGTGAGCCACAGCCAAGACATAGCTCAAGTCGGCACTTCCGTCTTCGTCAGGCGGCGTACCGACGGCACAGAAAACGGCCTCAACGTCGTTGATACATTCCGTGAGTTTCGTTGTGAAATTGAGGCGTCCTTCGCGATGGTTTCTCAACACCATTTCTTCCAAGCCCGGCTCATAAATTGGTATTTCTCCGCGTTTGAGCGACGCTATCTTTTGAGGATTGATGTCAACACACGTCACCTCCACGCCCATTTCCGCAAAACAAGCCCCGGAAACGAGTCCGACATATCCAGTGCCAACGATTGCTATCTTCATATTGTTGGGATTGTAAGGGGTTTCTGAAAAGACGAAGTTTACCATTACTTACTTTCTGAAGCCCCTTGAAAAACAAAAAGGCGCCCATGCGTTCTGCCGACTCATACCGACAGGCACAATGGCGCCATATTCTTTAAAATCGCTGTCTTTTTATAGACTTACTTTTGAGCCTGTGCGCCCTGATTGGCAGCATCAGCACCAGCTCCCTGTGAGATGGGCGCCGTTGTGTTGGTCTTCATGTCACTGACAACGGTCTTTGCCTCAGGAGTTGACAGGCAGAAAACACTGAACACGCTGAAAAGCACGAGCAATCCGGCCAAGGTCCACGTTGCCTTCTCAACAACGTCGGTGGTCTTGCGGACACCCATGATTTGATTTGAAGAAGCAAAGCTTGAAGCCAATCCACCGCCCTTCGACTCTTGAATCAGGACGATAAATGAAAGCAAAACGGCCACGATTACGGCCAGGATAACGAATACGCTATACATGTTTTATCTATTATTATGTTTTTGATTGATCACCAGTTTATGCAGGAACCGCATTTGGTCTGCAAAGTAACGATTTTTTTTTGGATAATTCAAGTTTAGCTTACGGATAATTTCCATAGCTTTCTCATATCTACCCTGTTTTATATAGATTTTCGCCAATGTCTCCGTGAAATAGTCTTCGTCATCGGCATCATCTCCAGTTGTTTCCGCCGGGATTTCGGGCCTGAGCGTCGGATTGTCCTGAAGCACAATGCGCTCCGAACTGCTGTCGATGAAATTGGAAATCAAGACATCGCTCCGATTGGCGGCTGCATTGTCACTTCCAAGAGCAACCGCGGCATCATTTTCTGCTGGAGCCGACTCTGATTCGGCCGCTTCCTCCTGCATGAGGAAGGCCATATAGTCGTTCGTTGCATCGGCCACCGTCGGTTTCTTGCGGCGCGGGAGTTCCTCTTCATCTTTATCCTCTGCCAGCATGCCGTTTTGCAGGAATCTGTCAATCAACGACTCCGTACGGTCTGCCCCCGTAGTCATGGTTTTGTCCATCACCTCTTCTTGTGTGGCCCGGTCTGCGTGTAACTTATAGTTGTCACCTTCAACCATATTGAAGAGCACACGTCGGTCGCCAATGAAGATGGAGGCTTTCCGAAGTTCCTCACCAAACGTGACATCGTGGAGCAGAAAGAGATTTTTGAGGAAGAGAATCCTCGCAGCCTGATAATAAGGATAGCGGGCCACCATCTCGCGCAAGGCGAACACGGTGTCCTTGTTCAACATATCTGGATGTTTTGCTAATTCTGCAACCGAAGGTGTCATGTATAATTAAGGTTGGATTCTCTGAGAGGATTAATGATGATTGGATTTCTGCGGCCTATTCTAAGACCATGAGGGATGACTTCGTGGTGTTCCTTATATATATTATAATTATATGTGTGGCAACGGAATACCTATATATAATATAACAGCTATCGGGATGGATTCTGCCAGCCTACCAATTGGCAACGGTCGCGTTGAAGATTTGCTCTGTAAGGTCGCGCACCATCTCTGTCACCAACTGCTCCTGCACGGCACTCAACTGCTGGGAAGCGTCATACTGCGAAGTCGCCGTAAACTGTTTCTCCCAACTTTCATTGGTCTTCGCGTTGGAGAATCGAATGTTCACCGTCATCTTCAACTGCACCTGTGAGGAAAGTCCGTCGGCCGACACGCCTTTGTTATACTGGTCGTAGCTAACGATTTCGCCCGCAATGTGCATGTCGCCATTGCGTTTGACGAGTTTGAGACGCGTCTGGTTGGCATAGAGGTCCTGCAACTTATTATTGAACATGGCCTCCATCGGAGCCCAGCCGTATGGGGCGCGGTTGGGAACGTTGTCTATCTGAATGGTCTTGATGATGTCGTAGTTGATGCTCGTACCAGTGAACTGGTATTTCACACTGCAGGCCGTCAAAACCATACAGGCCACGACTACCAGCATCCGCCACCATCCGCCACAGCGACTTCCCGCTATGCCAGAGCGCCAGCTATATATTTTCGTAAAGACTGATTTATTCCAAGTCATATTCTTTAATCTTTCTGTAAAGCGTTCGTTCTGAAATTCCCAACTGCTTGGCGGCCAAGCGTCTGTTTCCGTTGTTCTTGTTCAAAACGCTCTTGATGGACTTCCGTTCCATTTCTTCCAAGGAGCCGTCAACAACGACATCTTCTTCATCGGTTTCTTTGGCCGCGACGTCATTGTCCGTCACTTCCTCGGCATCTTGAATCAAGGAGTTGTCTGTTTTTTCCATCGGCCGTCCGAGCGCTGGCTGCGGTTGGTAGATGGCCAACCCCCTTGAGGAGGAAGTCGGCGAATCGGCGTCTCTGCCAACCATCGGCAAATGTTTCTCCCCGACCATCCGCTTTAATTCTGCCACTTCACGGCGCAGATCAAAGAGCATCTGGTAGATAAATTCGCGCTCTTTCTCGAAACTGTGGGTTTCTTCCTTTGAAGCGAGCGCCACCACATGCCCTTGTGAAGTATTTTCGGCAGGCAGATAGAGCGAAAGGATTTCTGGCGTGATTTCGCGCTCCTCGGAAGTGACCGACATGTTCTCAGCAATATTTTTCAGCTGACGGACATTTCCTGGCCAAGCATAACTGACAAGCATTTTCTGAGCCTCTGGTGTCAAACGAATGGGAGGCATCTTATACTTCTCACTCATCTCCAGGGCAAACTTCCGGAACAACAAAACCACATCGGCACCGCGTTGACGCAAGGGGGGGATGTTGATGGAGACGGAGTTTAAACGATAGAAGAGGTCTTCGCGGAACTTGCCATCGGCGATGGCCTTTTCCATATTCACATTGGTTGCCGCCACGATACGCACATCCGTGCGCTTCACTTCGCTGGCACCCACGGGAATGTATTCACCGGTCTCGAGCACACGCAGCAAGCGGGCCTGTGTGGGCAACGGCAACTCGCCTACCTCATCCAAAAACAACGTTCCGCCGTCAGCAACGGCGAAATAGCCTTCCCGACGCTCAACGGCCCCCGTAAAAGCTCCCTTTTCGTGGCCGAACAATTCCGAGTCGATGGTTCCATCAGGAATGGCACCACAATTGACGGCCAAATATTTTTTGCCTTTCCGCAAACTGTGGTCGTGAATCACACGGGGGAAGATTTCCTTTCCCACACCATTCTCGCCCATGATAAGAACCGACAAATCCACTGGAGAAATTTTGAGGGCAATCTCCAAGGCACGATTCAAAGCATCGTCGTTACCGACAATGCCATAGCGTTGCTTGAGGCGTTGAAGCTGTGAAGTTTCCATGTTGACCAACTATTTAAAATATAGAACCGCCGCGGCTGATTACTCAGGAGGGGGAGAAGACAACCGAGAGCAGAGCGTCAAGCTCGCTTGAACGCTATGCCGAGGTGAAGCCTATGTTATGCAAACATAGTGCGAACCGAGAGCAGAGCGTCAAGCTCGCTTGAACGCTATGCCGAGGTGAAGCCTATGTTATGCAAACATAGTGCGAACCGAGAGCAGAGCGTCAAGCGTGCTTGAACGCTATGCCGAGGTGAAGCCTATGTTATGCAAAGTTACGAAAAAACATTGACAAGCATACACAGAATCTCCAACAAGCTTTCTTAAAAACGTCCCACAGGCGATTTTCCCTTAGCATTTTAGTAGCGGACACGGTTTTTTATATTAACTTTGCGAGACTGATTCGGCATGATTTGCCCAATCCTCATACCCTGGTGCATTCGGAGCACGAAGAGAAGAGGCTTTGGCATGCAGCCAATGCGATTCCGCCAAATGCTTCACGCCTCTGCATAAAGCACCATTATTTTCCATCCATCCTATCCGAAAGAATGACACTATCCAATTTTTTCAAGAAAATATTCAGTCCGTTTCTGATGGGCAACTGCCTCGGCATGATTGTCGTTTCGCTGGCACTGGTTTTCGTGACGCTTGAATTTCTGCAGTGTTACACCAACCACGGCGACAACGTCACCATGCCCAACATGAGAGGACTGAAATTAGACATCGTTGAACAGAAGTTGGAAGCCTTGGGGCTCCGCTGCGAAGTGGTCGACACGGGCTACATCGACACTTACGTCGGTGACGTGGTGCTCGAGCAGTCGGTTAAACCTGGCGATAAGATAAAGGTCGGCAGAATCATCGAGCTCACCATCAACGCCTCCAGCGCACGGGCCATTGCCCTGCCACAACTCGCCGACAACTGCTCACGCCGCGAGGCCGAAGCCAAGCTGAAATCGCTGGGCTTCAAGAGCATCATTATTGAAAGAATACAGGGCGACCAAGACTGGGTGTACAATGTCAAGGCGAACGGAGAAACCGTACAAGCCGGCACTCGCATCCCCGTAACAACCCGCATCACGCTCGTCATCGGCAACGGCGCTGTCGACGAGGAATTTAACGGCAACGACAGCCTGGACTATGAAATCTTCGGTCCTGGCAACGAAGACAACGACATCATCGAGGACGGCGGCGGCGAAAGTCTGACGCCCTCCCAAACACCTCCTGCTGAATAATTTATAATGACATTACCTCTCAACAATACGAGCCTGCAAGAAGACATCGATGACAACGACGATGAGAACAACGAGTTATACGAACACTTCCGGGTCGTGGCCGACCGCGGGCAGCAACTGCTGCGCGTTGACAAATTTCTGCAGGACCATCTGCCCGACACATCGAGAAACCGCATCCAACTGGCGGCACGCGCTGGATTCATCCACGTCAACGGTCAACCCGTCAAGAGCAATTATCGCGTAAAACCAGGCGACGTCGTCACACTCCTGCTCGACCGTCCCCGCTATGAGAACAAGATTGAGGCGGAAGACATCCCTCTCAATATTGTCTATGAAGACAGCGAACTGCTCGTTGTTAACAAACCAGCCGGACTGGTAGTGCATCCGGGATGTGGCAACTACACGGGAACACTCGTCAACGCCATTGCCTGGCATCTGCGCAACAACCCCGACTACGATCCTAATGACCCGGGCGTAGGATTGGTACACCGCATTGACAAAGATACTTCAGGACTGCTTGTCGTGGCCAAAACGCCCGACGCCAAGACGAAACTCGGCGTGCAGTTTTTCAATAAGACCACCCGCAGACGCTACAACGCACTCGTGTGGGGCAACTTGGAAAACGAAGAAGGACGCATCGAAGGCAACATCGCACGCAACCCCAAAGACCGCATGCAGATGGCGGTGTTTCCTCCCGATTCGGGTATCGGTAAGCACGCCGTCACCCACTACCGCGTCTTGGAACGCTTTGGCTTCGTCACGCTTGTGGAGTGTATTCTCGAAACGGGACGTACACACCAAATACGTGTCCACATGAAACACATCGGACACCCGCTATTTAACGACGAACGCTACGGCGGCGACCAAATTTTGCGCGGCACGCAGTCGAGCTCTTACCAGGCTTTCATCCGCAACTGCTACGCCATCTGCCCACGCCAGGCGCTACACGCCAAGACGCTCGGATTCAAGCACCCGAAAACGGGCAAGGAGATGGATTTCACCTCCGAACTGGCGGAAGACATGCAAAAACTCTTGGAACGCTGGCGCACCTTCACCGCCGGACTGAAATAAAAGTCATCGGCTACTGCTGATGGTGGCTCCACACAACATGCACAACTATAAGTAGGTGTTCAAAATTATTTTTATAATATATGCCAAGAGCATTATTTTCACATTTGAAATATCCTCTCGGGCGCATCTACTTACCTTGTTTTCAGTCGCAATGCCCGCATTGCTCCTTCAACCAAGGTGGCGTATCTGCATCCCGATAGAACATTTCAAATGTAAAAATAATTCTGATCACCTACTTAATCCAAATAAAACAATGAAAAGAACAATTGCCATTGTAGCTGGAGGGGACTCCTCCGAGCACGATGTTTCTCTGCGCAGCGCAGAAGGCATTCTATCATTCATGGATACCGAAAAATACGACTGCTACGTCGTTGAAATGAAAGGAACCGACTGGAAGGCGCTCTACAAAGACGAGGTCTGCCCCATCGACCGAAACGATTTCTCATTCACGGCTAAAGACGGACGACACACGTTTGACTTCGCCTATATCACCATACACGGAACACCGGGAGAGAACGGCATTCTCCAAGGTTACTTCGACCTCATCGGCATGCCCTACTCAACGAGCGATGTCCTCGTGGAATCTCTCACCTTCAACAAATATGCGCTCAACAATTTCTTGCGCTCCAACCCCGACCTCAACATTTCCGAATCGGTGCTCTTGCGCAAAGACCAGATTGACATGAGCGATGAAGACATCATTGCCCGCGTTGGTCTGCCCTGCTTCGTAAAGCCAAACGCCGGCGGCAGCAGTTTCGGTGTCACGAAGGTGAAAAGCGCCGACGCGCTCCGTCCTGCCATTGAACGCGCCATGATGGAGAGCAACGAGGTGATGGCCGAAAGAATCATGGTCGGAACAGAAATCACCTGTGGCTGCTATCGTCGCGGCAAGGAAGTGGTGGTGTTCCCCATCACGGAAGTTGTCACCACGCAAGACTTCTTCGACTACGACGCCAAATACAACCACAAGTCGGAGGAAATCACCCCAGCCCGCATCGCTCCAGAAACAGCGGCACGCGTGTCTGAGATGACTACTAAAATCTATAACTACTTGGGCTGCTACGGCATCATCCGCATCGATTACATCCTCTCAGGCGAAAAAGGCCATGAAGACATCAACCTGTTGGAAATCAACACCACGCCAGGCATGACAGCCGCCAGCTTCATCCCGCAACAGGTAGCCGCCTCCGGACGCGCCATCAAAGACGTGCTTTCAGACATCATTGAAGGACGCTTCGAATAAGTAAGTAGGTGGTCAAAATTATTTATATATATATGCCAAGAGCATTATTTTTACATTTGAAACGTCCTCTCGGGCGCATCTACTTACCTTGTTTTCAGTCGCAATGCCCGCATTGCTCCTTCACCCAAGGTGGCGTATCTGCATCCCGATAGAACATTTCAAATGTAAAAATAATTCTGACCACCTACTTAAGAATGAGGCCTCCTGAAAATTCTGCTATAAGCATATTACAATAATAATTTCAGGAAATGCCGTAACCCTTAAAAAGCACTGTGCTGGGGGAGCCACTCTCCGTCAGCCGTCAAAACGAACACCCCTTAAAGAAGGGCATGTGAAGACACGTCGTCTTGACATGCCCTTTTTCTCCATTAATACCAAAGCCATGAACATTCCTCAAGAATACGCCGACATCCGTCCGTTCCAGCCAGAAGAGCTCCCCGCAGCGTTCAATCAGCTGCTCTCTGACCCCGAATTTCATTCCATCTTGCCGCATGTCTTCAACGGTGTGCCCGTCGAAGCCATCAAGGCCCAGTTGCACACCTGCACCGACACGCTCGACTTCCAAAAGAAATTCGTCTACGCCATTGTAAAGAAAATCCTGGCAGAGAAAAGCGACGGCTGCGACCTCAACGCCGACTCTCTTCCGAGCAAAACGGCCAACTATACCTTCGTATCAAATCACCGCGACATCGTGCTCGACGCCGCCCTGCTCGACGTGATGCTCATTGACAACGGTTTCCCAACCACCGTTGAAATCGCCATCGGCGACAACCTCCTCATCCGTCCGTGGATTGAGACAGTGGTGAAGCTCAACAAATCGTTTATCGTGCGCCGCAACCCCGGCATCCGCGAGATGCTACAAAGCTCTAAACTCATGAGCCGCTACATGCACTTTGCCATCAATGAAAAGCACGAGAACATCTGGATTGCACAACGCGAAGGACGCGCCAAAGACTCTGACGACCGCACGCAGGAATCCCTGCTCAAAATGCTCGCTATGGGCGGTGAAGGCGGTTTGGTTGAGAGCCTCAAACAACTCAACATCGCGCCGCTGGCCATCTCTTATGAATACGACCCCTGCGACTTCCTGAAAGCTAAGGAGTTTCAGTTGAAACGCGACAATGAGAACTACAAGAAGACGCAGGCCGACGACATGGCAAACATGCAAACGGGCATTCTTGGCTATAAGGGCCGCGTTCACTACCAGACGGGAAAACCTGTCAACGAATGGATTGACGAATATGCCACACTGCCGAAGGGCGAAATCTTCAAGGCCATCGCCGCACGCATGGACCGCGAAATCCATGCCAACTACCGCCTCTTCCCTGGCAACTACATCGCTGCTGACATGCTTGACGGAAAAGAGGACTTCAAGGCACACTACACGGCCGACGACCGCCAACGCTTCGAAGCTTATCTGGCGAAGAAACTTTCGCTCATTGACGTTCCAAATAAAGACGAGGCTTTCCTGCACGAACGCATCCTGACGATGTATGCCATGCCTCTCCGTAACCAAATAACCGCTCTGAATTCGTGACAACCATCAAACGCCATTTTCTCCACCTGCTGCTGGCCGCTTCATGGCTCATGACGCTGGCGGCATGTAGCAAGGACGATGATCCCATCGTGGCCTACCGACAGGACTTGGCCGAAATTGCCACCGACCACAACGGACGCGTTGCCAGTCTCATCCTCGACAATGCCGACACGCTGGCGGTAACTAACAAGGAGGCCATCACACAAACGCTGGTGCCCGACACCGCCTACCGCGTCAGGGCCGTCTTTCTGAAGGAAGCACAGGGGGCGGAGGTGGTCAGTCTGCAAACCGTCTTTTGCATGGCGCCGCTCGCGGAGAAGCCTGCGGAAATGAAAGCGGATGCCATCACGGCAGAAGCCATCTGGCGCTCTGGCCGCTATCTCAACTTGCTGGTATCCTTCAAAACTTCTGGGGCTGAGAAACACAAAATCATGTTTGTGGAAGACGGCATCACCACTGAAGCCAACGGCGCAAAGATGTTGCACATCAAACTGACGCACGACAGACGGAATGACGGGAGGACATACACCACGCGTTCTTACATCTCATGCCTGCTCAGCGGATACAACGACATCCTGATGCCACAACGCGACTCCGTGTCCATCGCCGTCCCAACGGGCAACGGATTTTCCATCCGACATTTTGCCTATTAAATTAAAAAGAGAAGCCACGTGCCAGAATTGTACTGGCTGGCATCATCAAATGTTTCTTGAACACTCCAAATACGTCCCCAACACCATGCCAAACGTCAACTTTCACCCCATATCGCTCAACGACAAAAACGACATACGAAGTGCCGTCAGCCAAACGGAATGCCGCAACTGCGACCTCAACTTCATGAATCTAATGAGCTGGAGATTTCTCTACGACACCGAGACGGCCCACCATGAAGGATGGCAGCTCTTTCGATTCAAAAGTAACGGACATTTGGCCTACCTCATGCCAGTGGGGAAGGGCGACCTACACCACATCGTGCCGACCCTCATGGAAGATGCCGAACAGCAAGGAGCGCCTTTCTTGATGCTTGGCGTGTGTGAGAACAATCTGGCACTGCTCGACGAAGCCATGCCGGGCTATTTCTATGCCACGGCGGACCGTGACTTCACCGATTATATCTACCACCGCGAAGTGCTCGCCACGCTCTCGGGCAAAAAGCTCCAGCCCAAACGTAACCACTGCAACAAATTTGAGGCGGCCTACCCGCATTTCGCCTACGAAGCGCTCTCGCCTGACGTCTTTGAAGAATGCCTGGCGCTCGAAAAGCAATGGGCGGAAGACAAAGCCGACGACTACACGCCACAAATGCGCCACGAGATGAACGATGAGCGACGCTCAATGGCCTACGTGTTTGAAAACTGGGAACACCTCGGCGGACAAGGCGGCCTCCTCCGCGTTGACAAGAAACTGGTGGCATTCACTTATGGTGCGCCCGTCAATTACGACACGTTTGACGTCTGCGCAGAAAAAGCAGACACAGAGTTTGAAGGGGCCTTTGCCATGATCAACCGCGAATTTGTACGCCACCTGCCGGAATCGTTCAAATATATCAACCGCGAAGAAGATTTGGGCATTCCAGGACTCAGACAATCGAAACTTAGCTACCACCCAAGCGTCCTGCTACACAAATATGCCGTAATGACGCGACATCCTTTTGCAGAATAAATAAGTAATGGTATGGCAAGACATTTTTCAGTCTTCCTACTCATATACTGCCTACTCATATATATATTATGATACTCACTCCACAAGAAATAAAACAACAGACACGTGCGCTCTGGAAGGAATGTTTCCACGACAGCGAAGAATTCATGGACATCTATTTCGAAGAGAAATATACCGACCAACAGAACATCACCGTTCGCGAAGACGGCAAGGTCATCGGCGCCATGCAGGTCATCCCTTACCCCATGACTTTCCACCGCCTGATGATCTTCACGGGCTATGTCTCTGGCCTTTGTGTTTCGCTGGAACACCGCAAACGCGGGGTCGCCTCGCAACTGCTGCGGCAGGCCCACCGCGAACTCTATCGACAGGGGGCTGCTCTGAGTTTCGTGATTCCAGCCGATGAAGGCTTACGGCATTTCTATGAGAAACCAGAACACGGTGCCTATTGGACTGCCACCTACCGCAAAGAGGTGGAGATGGAAGACAAGGGAGAAGACGACCCGCACGTGGAAATCCAGCAACCCGATGAATGGCCAATGGAACTCTACGTTTTCTTCCGCCGCTATTCGGGCTTCGATTTTATGCTCCACCCCTCTGAAAACGATTTCTTCGCGGCCCTGGCCGACTGCGACAACGACAACGGCTACGTTCTCGTGGCACGTCGCAAACGCCGCATCGTCGGTCTGTGTCTCGCTGTTCCAGAAGCCGATGGCCGCGTCTTCATGCGCAGTCTGCTCGTGACGCATCAGGAAGTGAAAGACCTCTTCGTGCGCCAGCTCAAGCAGCTCGCTGGTGTCGACCACATCTATGCTCGTGTGCCATCGCCAGGCGCCGTGAATGGTGCCACGCCATTTGCCATGGCCCGCGTCATCAACGTGAAACATTTCCTCTCGGCCGTGGTTAAGGCCTATCCCGATTTTGAAATACACATCGGAGTGGACGGCGACCTCGACGTGCCAGAGAACAACGGTTTCTACCTCGTCGGAAAAGGCAAAGTGCAACTAACCGACCAACGCCCCGATAGCATCGTCACGCCAGGCGGTCTGGCAGCCATGTTCCTGGGAGCACACCCGACGCTCATCGAAATGATGCTCAACGAATAAGGGCATAAGTAATGGTGAAAGCCTTCTGGCTAAGTAAACCCAATCTTCTTCAAACCCAACTACGCAACAACATGAAATCGAAAATCCTCCTCGCTTTGAGCCTGCTCTTCATGCCGCTCATTTCCTCAGCGCAGCAAGCCGTTGACCTCGGACAAGTGGCGCTCTCCAAATGGCGCATCGGAACAGGCAACTACAGCGGTATCACCTCTCTCGGCAACAACCGCTACGCCGTTGTCTCCGATAAAGAAATCACCGATGGCTTCTTCACTTTCCTCATTGACCAAAACGCCACAACGGGTGCCATCGAGAGTGTCTATCTGGAAAGCTTCAAGGGCAATTCCTCGCCAAAGGTGTCTGCAGCCACGGGCATCTCTGTCCGCGACTGCGAAGGCATCGCCTATTTTCCTCCAGCAAGCACGGTATTCATCGCTGGCGAAGGTGATCAGAAAATCTTGGAATATAATATGGATGGGCAGCCAACGGGGCGCGAACTGACAGTGCCGAAAATCTTCGGCCTCGGCAACATCGTCCCCAACTACGGATTTGAATCGCTCGCCTACTGCCCAACCACACATCGTTTCTGGACCACCACTGAGAGCACACTGCTCAAAGACGGGAATGCAGCAGGACCGATGCACCCCGGAGAACAAAATCTGCTGCGCCTGCAATCTTTCAGAGACGACTTGCTACCGATTGCACAATATGCCTACCGCATGGACCGCGGAAAGGCCGACGACTTCGGAAAAATCTATGTCTACGGCGTGTCTGAAATTGCCACACTGCCCGATGGACGCCTCCTCGTGATGGAGCGCGAGGCAGACATCTCCAACGGCTACCTCAGTTCGCAATGCACCTGCAAGATTTTCATGGTGAATCCGCAGGAGTCGTGGATGATTGATTCGTCGACAGATTTGCAAAAACTCGACCCGAACAAATTCATGACGAAGCGGCTCATCGCCACTTTCACCACGCACATGACGCCTTTCAAACAAAACTTCGCCAACTACGAAGGCATGTGCCTGGGCCGACAGCTTAACGACGGTCGGCAGACGCTACTTCTCATCAGCGACTCTCAAGGAGGATATGGCAAAGGCCCCGTCCATCTGAAAGACTACATCCGCGTACTGATTCTTCCGGATTTCTGAGACAGAATGAGATAACGCAACACTGATACATACACACACATAAGGGGCGACTTGAACTTAGCTATTCAAGTCGCCCCTTACTATATTATTTACTTGGAAAATGTCGGCCAATAGATTGGCCTCAGCGAAAGGTTAACGGATAATTATGCGGCAATTATCCACTTCCTTGTTTCCATCGGTAACACGGATGATATACATGCCGGCAGGCATTCCGCTTGTAGAAATTTCCATACTCTCCTGACCAGCCTTGATAGATTGAGTGAAGCAAACTTTGCCGTTTGAGTCAATGACAGATAGCATCTCATCCAGACCACATTTTTTCAAAAAACGAACGAAGTGAGAATGGGGCCACACAATGGTGAACGCCATTCCACAGACTATCAAAGCCTGTTATTCGCGGTTTCTCATATTCTTCAGGAAGATTCTATACACACTCAAATGCTTTCCAATGGCTTTCCTGTAGCCTTCTTCGTCTCTGTCTGCGAGAAGCTTTAAGAGGTCTGCATGAGTGACCAATTCCTCACGTTGAAGAAGCTCTTGATTCAGGGGCATCAAGTGCTCGTGGAATTTTTCTTTGGCAAACTCCATCAGCGGATAAATGATCCGTTCAAATTCGATGATAGTTGAATTGCCTGTTATCTCATACAGCTTTGAATGGAAATTCACCTCACTCGCCAGCGAATATTCATTGCATCCCAAAACGACCTCCATTTTGACGATATTTTCCAGTTCCTTTAAATGCTTGTCGGTGAGATTCTCAAAAAGTTTGTAGGTCATTCCGATTTCAAGCATCATTCTGAACTCCAGAAGGTCACACAGCGTATTCTCACTGAGATTTCTCGGGTCGATGAGACGCTTCATGCCACCCAAAAGAGATGGTTCCTTAATGACCATGCCTCTCCTGGTGCGACTTTCAATCATTCCAATCATCTTCAAGCGGCTCAAAGCTTCCCTGAGAACGCTTCGGGCCACGCCTAACGAGGAAGAGAGTTCTGCTTCATTGGGAATGACGCTGCCAATGCAGTAATCGTTTTCCTTTAAATATTGCAGCAGTTTTTCCTCCACCAAATCAACCAATGTGCTGCTCTTGCCTTGTAGTTCTAAAGATTCCATGTTTCGAATTATCGCTATATTTTATTTGTCTGACAAAATTACAGATAATAACAAAAACCTGGCGCTGGGCAGCTAACAAATAAAGTTAAACATGTTTTGCAACATATTTTTTCGTGCTCTCTACCAACCTTGGGGCTTTCTGGTTTTTGAACACCCTGGTGTTTGCGGTCTGCAGCAAAAACAACCCCAGATTACGGAAAGCAATCTGGGGTTGTTTTTACTGAGAGGCAAAAGCAACTCAAAAATGGTTGCGCCTCATTTGATGTGTTCGCGGATTTTCTTCAGATAGGCATTGAAGCGTACTTCGTCCTTGCTGTCGATGATGTCCATCAGCTCTTTCAGTTCGTCACGGATTTTTCCGACCTGACTGCTCATGCGCGGATTGAAAAGGATTTCGCGCAAGAGCGTGTCGTCTTCTCCGAGCACTCCTTTGGCAATGGCCATGTGGCGCTTAAAGGTGGTTCCGGGAGCGTCCTGATGCTTCATGACGGCAGAAAACACGAAGGTGGAGACGAAGGGGGTGCCCAAAGAATAGGCAACGGTTTCATCGTGAGCATCGAAGGTGTATTCACAGATGTGAAGCCCCAGGCGGCTGTAGAGGTCCTTGAAGAAGATGCGGCCCATATAGTCGCCCTCCGTGATGATGATGGCATTCTCGTTCGACAGGGCGCCGAGGTTGGCAAACGTCGGACCGAACATGGGGTGGGTGGAGACATAGCGGCGGCCACACTGCTCGTAGAACTCGCGCAACCCCGTCTTGACAGAAGAGATGTCGCTCAAGATGCAGTCGGAGGGCAGATAAGGCATCACTTGCTTGAAGACATCAAGCGTGTATTTCAAGGTCACGGCGTTGATGACCAATTCTGGTTTAAATTCGGCGATTTCCTCAAGCGTCGTAAAGCGCTCGGTGTTATACATGAAGCGCAGTCGCTTTGGGTCGATGTCGTAGACAGCGGTGGTGTGTTCAAAACTCAGCAGGTCCACAAAGAACGAGCCCATCTTGCCCGCTCCCAATATCAATATTTTCATATTCCGTTTTTTGGAGAGAAGGCGGCTGGAGAGCCAACCGCCCCGTTCCCTATCAATTTTTGTTCATCACTTCAATTTGCTGGTGTACGCTCTCTTCATGAATAGCTTCAAACACCGTTTTCATGAAGTCAGACGACATACCGCAGAGCACGCCTTGTGCGCCGCGCTTGTCGAGGATTTCGTTGTAGCGTCCCGTCTGCACGATGGTCATGTCGTGCTCCTTTTTATATTGTCCGATTTCGCGGCTCAGGCGCATGCGCTTTGCCAATTGCTCGATGAGGGCGTTGTCGATTTCGTCAATCTGGTGGCGCAATGCCGTGAGGCTCTCAGTGCTCTGCACGCTCTTGCGGATGATGAGTTTGTCGAGGATGAAATCGAGGACATCTGGCGTCACCTGCTGTTTGGCATCGCTCCATGCGGCATCGGGATTGCAGTGGCTCTCAACGATGAGTCCGTCGAAACCGAGGTCCATTGCCTGCTGACACAAAGGAGCAACGAGTTCACGCGCTCCGCCGATGTGGCTGGGGTCGCCGAAGATGGGGAGATTGGGGAAACGGCGGCGCAGTTCGATGGCGATGTGCCACATGGGGAGGTTACGATAGATGCGCTTGTCGTAGGTTGAAAAACCGCGGTGGATGACGCCAAGGCGCTTGATACCCGCACCATTGATGCGTTCCAGACCGCCCACCCAGAGTTCGAGGTCGGGGTTAACGGGATTCTTCACGAGCACGGGGATGTCAACGCCGCGCAATGAGTCGGCCAATTCTTGCATGGCAAAGGGGTTGGCCACGGTGCGTGCGCCAATCCAGAGCACGTCGATGCCAGCTTCCAGACAGGCTTCCACATGCTTGGGCGTGGCCACTTCCGTCGAAACAAGCATGCCGAGTTCTTTCTGCACGCGCTGCAGCCAAGGAAGACCCGTCACGCCGACGCCTTCAAAGCCACCGGGCTTGGTGCGCGGTTTCCAGATACCGGAACGGAAAATCTTGATTCCTTTACTTGCCAACTGCGTGGCGGTGTTCATCACTTGTTCTTCTGTTTCAGCGGAGCACGGACCGGCGATAATCACCGGGCGTTTCATTTCCACACCAGGGAAATTGAGGGGTTTTAATTCGAGAGGCATATTATGGGTTGTTTGGGGATTGTATAATATAGTATTTTTGGGGGAAACTCAGTTCATTGCCTTGACGCGTTCCAAGGCCTCTGCCAGTTTTTCTTCCTTGGCGCAGAGAGAAATGCGGATGTAGCGTTGTCCATTTGAGCCGAAGATAAAACCGGGCGTGATGAACACGCGGGCTTCGTGGAGCACACGCTCCGTGAGGTCTTCCACATTGGCGCAACTGTCGGGGATGCGTCCCCAGAGGAACATGCCGACCTGCCAACTTTCATATTTGCAGCCGAGGGCATCCATGATTTGTCCGGCGAGCTGACGGCGGCGGCGATAGACATTCACGTTGGCTTCTTCATGCCAGGCATCGTCGTTGCGGTAGGCCTCAGCAGCGGCGAGCTGCAAGGGGCGAAACGTTCCAGAATCGATGTTGCTCTTCACCTTTAATATCCATTTGACAAACTGTGCGTTGGTGGCGAGCATGCCGACGCGCCATCCCGGCATATTGTGGCTTTTGCTCATGGAGTTGAACTCGATGCACACGTCTTTGGCGCCTGGCACTTGCAGGATGCTCAGATGCTCGTGGCCGAGGATGAAGCTGTATGGGTTGTCGTTCACCACGAGAATGTTGTGGCGGCGGGCAAAGTCAACGAGTCTTTCGTAAGTTGACCTACAGGCTGGTGCTCCCGTCGGCATATTGGGATAGTTGCTCCACAGGATTTTCACGCCCGTCAGGTCCATCTTTTCCAATTCGTCGAAATCGGGCTGCCACCCGTTTTCAGGACGCAGGTTGTAGTTGACCACCTCTGCGCCGAGCAGACGCGAGAGCGATGTATAGGTGGGGTATCCCGGATTGGGCACGAGGACCTTGTCGCCTGGATTGACGAAGGCCAACGTCACGTGCAAGATGCCTTCCTTCGAACCGATGAGGGGCTGAATTTCGCTTTGGGGGTCCAAGTCGACCTCATACCAACGCTTGTAGAAATCGGCCATGGCCTCGCGCAACTGCGGGATGCCCACCGTTGGCTGATAGCCGTGGGCATTGGGGTTTTGCGCCTCGCGACAGAGGGTGTCGATGGTTTGCTGCGAAGGCGGCATATCGGGACTGCCAATGGCAAGCGAGATGATGTCCTTGCCTTCAGCATTCATGCGGGCCACTTCTTTACCTTTGCGTGAGAAATAGTATTCCTGCACACTGTCGAGGCGTTGGGCCGGCTGTATGTCTGGCTGGTTATTTACCTTCATATTCTCCTAATATTTTGAGTTCTTTAATCAGTGGGCGCACCGCATCGATGCTTTGGCGGTAGCGCATATAGTCGTCGTAGGTCACGTCAATATAGAAAAGATATTGCCATTCCCGCCCGATGATGGGCAACGACTGGATTTTGGTGAGGTTTATCTTATAAAACGAGAAGATGCTGAGCACCTGCGAGAGCGACCCTTCTTCATGCGGCAGGGTGAAAACGATGCTGGCCTTGTTGGTGGCGTGGAGATCGCGCAGGCGGTCGGCATTCCAGGGGTCGCAGAGCACGAGGAAGCGCGTGAAATTGTGTTTGTTGTCTTCGATGCTCTTTTCGAGGAGGCGCATGCCATAGATCGGCGCGGCTCCGGCATGACAGATGGCGGCGTGTCCGTGCAGTTTTTGCCGACTGATCGTCTCTGCCGCTCCAGCAGTGTCCTCGGCTTCCACCACTTTGATTTGCGGATGGCGCTGAAGGAACTCGCGACACTGCGCCAAGGCCACAGGATGGGAATTGACTTCCTTAATGTCGGCCCAGTCTTCGCCGGGCAAGCACATGATGCTGTGTTCGATGTGCAGTTTGTGTTCGCCGATGATGGTGGCGCCGCTCTGCCGCAGCAATTCGTAATTGTGGAGCAAACTGCCCGCAATGGTGTTCTCGATGGCCATCAATGCCAAGCAGTTGTCGTCTTCCTTCATGGTGGCAAAGAGATTTTCAAAGGTGTTGCACCACACCATTTCGAGTTCCTCGCCCTGGAAATATTCATGGGCGGCAATATCGTGAAACGACCCCCTTATGCCTTGAATTGCTACTTTCATACGGTTTGTTTTAACAAAAAATCCCGCTCCTTTACAGAAGCGGGATTGTAAAATGCTTGAATCATGTTATTTCGTATGGCATACGACGTCCCGCTTCGCTTGCTCAGCAAAGTAAAAATAAGCGTAAAAATAAAAGGACTGTGCGAATGTCATAATTGTCTATTATTTTGATTGTCGATGCGACCCGCGATATGGGCCTCACGGTTTAACACTGGCAAAAGTAATTATTTTTTTTCGCGCAGCAAACATTTTGCTAATTTTTCTTGCTGCAGACTGGAAATTTATTGCATTACGCCCCAAAACAGCCCTTTCTGCAAAGGCAACACACGCGCCACAGCCTTGTTCTTCATAAACGAACTGCGCAACCGCCACATGCTGGTTAATCCCCCCGAAGAGTGGAACGAACAGGACAAGTACAAGACAAGTACAAGACAAGTAACAACATCGACGTGCCAAACGCTCTGAAAACGCTGCTTCTCGCCAGCGCCGCGAGAGAACTTTCCGTCAGGGAGATGATGGAAAACATGGGATTGAAGGCACGAGCCAACTTTTTGGCAACGTACCTCACGCCTGCCATCAATCAAGGTCTCGTGAGAATGCGCTACCCCGACAACCCACGACACCCTCGACAGAAATATCTGTTGAGCGCGAAGGGCTTGGCATGGCTCAATGGGGCTTCGGGTGGAAATTGACCAGCTTGCTAATGCACCACGTCTTTTGGCATTTCCTCTCCCCATTTATAGGTATTTTTGCACACTAAACGCCCCATCTGTGAAAATACATACAGATATATAGCGCCTAACCGAACGAAATATTGTAACTTTGTATCAAAATCAAATTCAAGGCATAACGCCAATGTTTTGAGAGTGTGCCATTTGGGCTTCACGGCCAATAATAAATATATGTAAAGACATGCACATGAAGTGTGCAGAACAATATAATATGACACACCTCTCCCCTACCTCTGAAAAAACTCAATTATAAACCCACAAATACTATTTTATGGATTTGTACTCTAATTTCATCGACGGCTCATGGAGCCAGAAAATCGACGTTACGGACTTCGTTCGTAAAAACATCACGCCGTATGAGGGCGACGCTTCGTTCCTCGTTGGCCCAACAGAACGCACTAAGCGCATCTGGGACATCTGTCTCAAAGCTCTTGAAGAAGAACGCAATAACAATGGCGTGCGCTCTTTCGACCCAGACACGGTTTCTACCATCACATCACACAAACCTGGCTACATCGACCAGAAGAACGAACTCATCGTAGGTTTGCAGACCGACGAACTCCTCAAGCGTGCCATCAAGCCTTTCGGCGGCATCAAGGTGGTTGAAAAGGCCTGCGCACAAAATGGCAAGGAAGTAAATCCAAGAGTGAAGGACATCTTCACCCACTATCGCAAGACTCACAACGACGGCGTATTCGACGTTTACACTGAAGAAATCCGCCGCTTCCGTTCTCTCGGTTTCCTCACGGGTTTGCCCGACAACTATGCCCGCGGACGTATCATTGGCGACTACCGCCGCTTGGCGCTCTACGGCATCGACCGCTTGGTTGAAGCCAAAACGGAAGACCTCCACAACCTAACTGGCCCGATGACCGACGAGCGCATCCGCTTGCGTGAAGAGGTGGCTGAGCAGATTAAGGCATTGAAGGAAATCAAGGTGATGGGCGAAATGTATGGTCTCGAACTGGGTCGCCCAGCACAGACCGCACAGGAGGCTGTTCAGTGGGTTTACATGGCATACTTGGCTGCTGTCAAGGAGCAGGATGGTGCCGCCATGTCGCTCGGCAACGTGTCTTCTTTCCTCGACATCTATGTTGAGCACGACCTCAAGCACGGCCTCATTGACGAGACGTTTGCACAGGAACTCATCGACCAGTTTGTTATCAAACTCCGCATGGTGCGCCACCTCCGCATGGCAGCCTACAACGAAATCTTCGCCGGCGACCCAACTTGGGTGACGGAATCTTTGGGCGGACGCTTCAACGACGGACGCACGAAGGTGACGAAGACCAGCTTCCGTTTCCTCCAGACGCTCTACAACCTCGGTCCTTCACCAGAGCCTAACTTGACAGTGCTTTGGAGCCCTGAACTGCCAGAAGGTTTCAAGAACTTCTGCGCCAAGGTTTCAATCGACACCAGCTCAATTCAGTATGAAAACGACACGCTCATGCGCGAAGTGCGCCACAGCGACGACTACGGAATCGCTTGCTGCGTATCGTTCCAGGACATCGGCCGCCAGATCCAGTTCTTTGGCGCACGCTGCAACTTGGCAAAGGCGCTCTTGCTGGCGCTCAACGGCGGACGCTGCGAGAAGACTGGCACACTGATGGTGGAAGGCATCCCCGCTTTGACGAGCGACACGCTCAACTTCGAAGAGGTGATGAAGAACTACAAGCTCGTCTTGACGCAGATTGCTCGCGTTTACAACGAGGCGATGAACATCATCCACTACATGCACGACAAGTATTACTACGAAAAGGCCCAGATGGCTTTCGTTGATACCGACCCGCGCATCAACATCGCTTATGGCGCTGCTGGCTTGTCAATTGCCCTCGACTCGCTCTCTGCCATCAAGTATGCCAAGGTGACGGCACGCCGCAACGCTGAAGGCCTGACGGAAGGCTTCGACATCGACGGCGAATTCCCATGCTTCGGCAACAACGATGACCGCGTTGACCACCTCGGCGTTGACCTCGTTTACTTCTTCACTGAAGAACTGAAGAAACTGCCTGTTTACAAGAACGCACGCCCAACGCTCTCGCTCCTCACCATCACTTCAAACGTGATGTACGGCAAGAAGACGGGTGCTACGCCTGACGGACGTGAAGCTGGCGTGGCTTTCGCTCCGGGTGCCAACCCGATGCACGGCCGCGACAAGAGCGGTGCTGTGGCTTCTTTGGCTTCTGTTGCCAAACTGCGCTACCGCGACTCTCAGGACGGTATCTCCAACACGTTCTCCATCGTGCCGAAGTCTCTCGGCCCAACGCCTGAAGAGCGCATCGACAACCTCGTGACGATGATGGACGGCTATTTCACCAAGGGTGCACACCACCTGAACGTAAACGCCCTCAACCGCGAAATGCTCGAAGACGCTATGGAGCATCCTGAAAACTATCCGCAACTCACCATCCGTGTGAGCGGATACGCTGTGAACTTCGTGAAATTGAGCCGCGAACACCAGCTCGAGGTAATCTCACGTACGTTCCACGAACGCATGTAATATATTGCATTCTTATACGCCAGAGGCCTTCCCTGCTTTGCTTGCAGGGAGGGCCTCTGCTTTTTAAACCGCACAAGGAGGGAATATTCGAAGAAAGAGGATAGATTACCAAGCCGTCAACGCTATTACCAATTCTCCATAGACGAAGGACTGCGGCGAATGTTCGCGCAGCGCCGCTGCCCTTGAAAGGGGCTCATATTCCAGGATAGGGGCTTGCCCCTATCTCTCGCCGCAGCTCATCAATTCTCGCTTCTGCCCCTGTAAGGGGCGCATATCGTTGGCGGGGCTTGCCCCGCAGTAATATTCAAGATATGATTCCCTTACAGGGGCGAGATTCATAAATCAGCCTCAAGGGGTAGGGGCAAGCCCCTACCCTAAATATGAGTCCCTTTCAGGGGCGCTGGCACCTCTTTGCCAACTTTGATTTTCCTGGATTTTGAACACCCTACCTAAAGCGCTGACCATATTCGCTACATGTTCGTGGCCCTCACTTTGCGAGCAAAGTGAGCTACAGTGCTGGCGCCTCAGATGGCAACGCGATCGCGACCGCACAAAAAGGGTCGGCCCCCCCAACGGAGTGCCCGACCTTTTTTTATAAAACCAATCGCCAATTCCAAATCCGGTACTTGAGAACATAGCGGGCTATGCGACTGAGCCTGCTTGCGAAAAAAGGCCCAATCACACGGGAATCAAACGTTTCGGTTTATCCGCGTGGGTAAACACGGGAACGCGTAAACTCCGTGTAATTGGGCCATTGCTTCAGGCTACGCGCCTGATGGACGCACCATTAGAGGCCTGACTTGCGGGCTTCGATTTCTTCGTCGGCGGGACCCCAGATGTCCCATCCGCCGATGCCCTTATCGGGCTTTATGGAGAGCTGGTCGCGGTCTCCACGACTTTCATGCATTGACATGCAGAGCGGATGACACGCCTCGATGTTGAAGGTGGTCATTGCGGGTTTGATATAGGATTTCTTCATGATGGATGATAGATGATGAATGTTTGAATTTGATGATGTGGAACGGATGGGGAGGGATCACTTCACCATGATCTTGCGGCCATTGATGATGTAGAAGCCCTTCTTCAGTTCGCCCTGGCTTGCAGCGTTCACGCGGCGGCCGTCGAGGGTGTAGGCGCGGAAGGGAGCGGTGGGGGCATCGGTGGCTGGACGGATGGCCGTCGTCGCGCCTTCCGCCAATTCGTTGAGGCTAACGCCGCAGATAGCGACCTTGGCGTCAGAGGGAAGGGCGAGGAAGGCCTTGCCTGCCTTGTTCAGGAACGGTGCGGCGTCGTCTTCAGCCCAATAGAAACCGATGACGGAACGCGTTTCAAAGTCGTAGGAGAGCTTGTAGTAGCGGTCGCAACCCTCGGCGTAGGTCATTTCGTCGGTCAGGGTGCCGTGGAGCAAGTTGCCCTCGGGAGCATCCTCGGCCGTGGCGGCGATGGGGAGATGGAAGGCATTGCCCTTTCCTGATTTGAGTAGCACACCCGTATGGGCGGGGATCACGTCGCCTGCATTGTAGCAATAGTCGGTGCGGATGCCTCCGTTGTTGTCAGCCAACACGATGGCGGCCTGCATGCCTGTGGGCACAGTCATGGGCTTGTCGCTGTAGGCGGTCAGATAGAAACTCTTGGCAAAGTCAACGGTCTTCCTTTCGTTCAGGCTGATGAAGTTTTCAGCACCCGTAAGGGCATCTTGCAAGGCGTCGGTCGTTTTGCTGGTTTCCTGACCGGCATCCATTTCCTTCTTGGCCTGTGCCATCGCAGTGGTCAGAGCAGAACGTTTTGCCTCGTCGAGGACATCAGCCTTGCAGGGACGGTGGTAAGCGTGGAGTTCGCTCCAGTAGAAGAAGAGGTTGCCGTTTGACTTTTTGTTGTCAGCGGTTTCTTCCACTGTCAGGCGGACATGGCGATAGCCGTTGCCCAGGAAAAGGGGAAGGATTCCGGTCTGCGCAGATTCGTAGTCGTAGGTACAGGTCTGGGGGCCGAGGTCCTCCCAACTGTCAGCGGCATCTGGCGTGTTGGTGGCATAGACGTGAAGCTTCACAGGAGTGCCACTGTTGTTGCCCTGTCGCTTCGTATACTTGAGCACAATCTGCTTGTAAGATGCACGAAGGTCCACCTGGAGATAGTGCAAATCGCCTGTTGTATTCATTTCAGTCCATGTGGTGTGGAAGAACGTGGAGCGGTCATTGTCTATCAACGCTGCCAGGGAACCTTCCGTCGGCTCCACAGCGTTTGATAACAGTTGCGAAGCATCGACAATCAAACCGTCGTTGGCAGTGTAATCAGCCTCGTTTTGAACTGCAGCCACTTGCTTTGCATTGGCCTTTGAAGGGATAAGCGAGGTATTATCAGGAGTGAACAGTTCAAGCGCCTGAGGGTACAGGGTGCTTTGGTTTTCTTCTATGACTTCAGCATTATTAACATAAAATGCAGCTTTATAGGCTTCAAGCGTGCCATGAGGTACATAAACTTTTAAGTCTGAGGTATTCCCAAATATATTAGAATCAAATGTAGGTGGCACTTTACCTTTGAATCGAACAGTTTTCAAATCACTGCATGCATTGAAAGCACTCTCTTCAATACTTGTAACCGAAGAGGGAATGTTTATGGAGGTGAGAGAGCTGCAAGAGGAGAATATAGACAATATTGAATATCAGTTATTTATGGTTAATACGATAGAAAAGTGGATGTGCTTTTTACTTGCATATAGAAGAAAACTAAGATTTAACGTATTTATCTTAATTTTACAGAAAAATGTGAGTTTTGGGCCGCAAAATGAGGGAAACGATACAATAAGAAGGATGATTGTCCGTAAAACTGTGAGAAATAAGAAAAGGCCATAGCGAGATTACCCGCTATGGCACATCCTTTTTTACTTAAGGATTACGTTGGGGCTATCACAGACACCAACGGTCCTTCTACGAGAAAATGCTCACCAAATTGACAATTGCATTTATGGCAAAGAGGCACGACATACCAACGTTTGTCATTTGAGTTGTCAAGTTGTACATGTGCGCCATCTGTCGCATGTTGTGTACAGCCTAACTTGTGACATCTATTTGCTTCTATTCCTGTTGCGTTTTCCCAGTATGCCAGCCAATTGTCATTTCTGCTACCTTCTCTTAGATTATGAACTTTATAAATACTCATATAATCGTATTTGAAAGTTATTTCCTCTACGACAACCTGCCCCTGTAGTATTAGGACTCTTCACTAAGCGGAGAGAATGCTGAGGCTCTCAACCTCTTGGAGGAAATGGATCGTTTCCATGGGAATCTCTTTCTCGAATTTGACCATTGCGACCATGAATGAACAGCTCGGAATGCTGATTCCTGGAAATTTGGCGAGCAGCGGCAATTGCGCCAGATTGCCTATCGAATGTGGAAGTTAATCTCGAATTGACTTCGCCCTTGATTCCCCATTTATCTCCTACTGGAACTACATGTTGATTCTTGCCCATCTATTACACCTCCTTTCTGCGCTCAGTTTTGACATATATGCCATACCACACTTTTGTTCTTGCAAAAGTCATTCCAAGCTCAGGTATACGACAATTTGTCGCAAGAGTTTGACTGTTTAGTGAACCAAAGTTAAAAATATGTCGGTTAATCGCAATCTTTATGCGCAAATATGACATAATAGAAATAATTTTATTACCTTTGCACCGATTATTTACTAAATATTCGATGTTATATTATGTTGGTATCTGCAAAATTTGAAAACATCTACTCATTTAACGAGGAAACACGCATCTTGTTTACGGCCAGCAAGAGCGATTTGTTGCCACTGCATGTGTCACGCGCAGAGAAACGTGATGACATCTCAGTGCTTCGCATGGGACTTATATATGGAGCCAATGCTTCTGGAAAGTCCAACATTATAAAATGTTTGGCTATCATCAAAGCATTTGCTTTGAATGGCTGGAGCAACCGTAAGTACAACTATTTCAAGATGACGGACAATCCGCAGGAGCGTTCAAGTATTGAATTGGAGTTTAAAGTGAATGACCAATTTCTTGCTTACGGCGTGGCGTTCTCGAAGGGTGGTTTGCTGGAGGAATGGTTATACAAGACCGGTAGTCGGAATGATACTATGATTTTTGAGCGCAAACGTTCCGGTAATGATTGGGAGAATGTGATTGCACCTCAGTTCCTAAAGGATGAGAACGGGCAATTCCTTAAATACTTGATTGACGGTACACCTACAAAGGGCACGTTCCTGAGTGAGTATATTGAACGTAACGGAAAAGGTATCGATGTTATCAAGTTGGCGAGAAAGTGGTTCGAGAATCTAAATATCATCTTCCCGGAAACCCATCGGACGGACTTCCCGTTCCGAGTAGTGAGCGACAATCAGTTCAGGACTGTGATGCGTGATCTGCTGGGATATTTTGGTACAGGTATTTCAGATCTTTGTCGTGTGGAATCGAAGCCCGAAGAGCTGAACATTCCGGATGAAATCAGACAAAAAATCGAGGAAAATCTTGAAGGAAAAGATGAGAAGATGGGTGTGGTAATCCACAATGAGAGTCGTTTTATCTTTGCCGAAAAAGACGAGTCTAAGAATTTGAAATGGTATGAGTTGAAAACCATCCACAAAAAGGAAGGTTCTAATTCGGATTATATATTCGAAATGTTCGAAGAGTCTGATGGAACATCGCGCCTTTTCGACTTCATACCCATGCTTATAGATATGCGCGCCAACGATGCGGTCTATGTGATTGACGAAGTCGATAGAAGTTTGCACCCTATGCTGACATTGAAGTTGCTGGAGATGTACAACAGTTTGCTCAGGAGTGATTCGCAAATGCAATTGATATGCACCACCCATGAATCAAACCTACTTTCCACTGCACCCGTCCGTCAAGACGAGATATGGTTTGTGGAGAAAGACAAAAATGGAGAAAGTCATTTATCCTCACTATGTGAGTACAAACCAAGGGAGAATGTTCAGAAAGGTTATCTAAACGGCCGTTATGGTGCAATTCCTTTCTTTGGAGAATTAGATAATATTCATTGGGACGATGCGAAACAGGAATAGTTTGATACGTGAGCGCCGTGAGGCATTTCGCGATGCTCGCCTGATAGTCATAGCCTCAGAGGGCAAAGATACGGAGCGAATATATTTCAACGCATTGGCAAAGGAATATACAAATCCTCGTGTGCATGTACATATATTAAAAAGGTGTGAGGGCGAACAGAATAATTCAAGTCCTGAGCATGTGTTAAAGCAACTGAACGATTACAAGGGGCAATATGAGCTGGAGTCTGATGATGAACTATGGTTGGTTATAGACAGAGACCGTTGGACCGATGCGATGTTGTCGCATGTGGCTAAAGAATGTGCACAAGATGATTACCTGCACGTGGCTCTGAGTAATCCTTGCTTCGAACTTTGGTTATTATTGCATTTGGTAAATGCAACTTTGCTGACACCAGAGGTGCAGCAACAATGGATGGAAAACCGTAGAAAGTCAAAGAATGCAGATCCATATCTAAAGGTACGGTTGCGTCAAGAGATGGGTTCCTATCATGAGGCAGACTATGATGTCTTAATGCTGCTAGAACATGTAGAGGTGGCGATAGAACGGGCAAGACTACTCGACAGGAATCCTATAGACCGCTGGCCACAAACATTTGGGACACGAGTATATTTACTAGTAGAGAGTGTAATGAACAGAAATAAAAAAATGTAAACTAATATTCAAAGAGTGTATGGCGGCGCAATTTTTTAATGTGGTTGTTCATCGAGAAGATGGTAACAGAGATTTAAATGGTCTTTGTGCTGGTTTTGAAATGAAAAACTGGCGCAAAGAGCAATTGGTTGATTACTTGATGGACTATATTCCAGAATTTGCCTTAACATATTCGGAACTTGAGTCAATAGATGCAAGAGATATAAGACGCATGTTACGTAATGCTGCTACGGCTATATATAATTCAGAAAAATATAAAAACAGAGGAGAATTCGGAGAATTGTTGCTTCATGCCGTAATTAGAGAACTATATAATACAATCCCAGCAATAAGCAAGATATATTATAAAGATGGACCAAATGAAACCGTCAAAGGCTTTGATGCGGTTCATGTGGTTTGCCATGATGATGACCTTGAACTTTGGCTAGGTGAAGTGAAATTCTATACGAATATCAACCAAGCAATTAATGATGTAATTTCTGAGATTTTAGACCATATAAAGAGAGACTATCTAAGAAATGAATTCATTGCTATTACCAATAAGATAGATGCAAGATGGCCTCATGCGAATAAGTTGAAAACACTTTTGGATCCTAATACTTCTCTTGATATGGTATTTGATAGGGCATGTATACCTGTCTTGCTAACATATGATTCGAAAGTTATAGCAAAATTTGATAAAAATTGTGAGGAATATATAGAAGAAATTACAAATGAATTTAATCAGCCTTACGAGAGGTTTGTAGAAAAGATATCCGACAATGTACCACTTACAGTTCATCTATTTTTGCTTCCTTTAAAAACTAAAGCCGATTTAATATCATGTTTTGATGAACGTCTAAAACAATTGCAATGCATATGAAAGACAAAATAAGTGAAATAAGAAGAATTCTTCGAAAGCCCTTTGAACCAAACCTACAAAAGTTTGTATTACTAAAGGATGTTGCAGATCTTGTTTCAGCAGAGCATCCATCGGCACAAGATCTTGTGCTACGTGTTTTTGCACGAAGGCCTGAGTTTGAAGATTTTCATGAACTTGTAGTTGAACTGATAAGGCAGGTTGGTTTATATCCCTATTTGAAAGATGAGGAATTATCACTTCGAGATTTGCTAGCATTTGAAATGCATCGAGTTGAGGGAATGAACGAAGTGATATTTCATAGTAGCCAAGCGAAAGTATATAATCATTTAATGAATGGGAAAAATGTGATTCTAAGTGCTCCGACTAGTTACGGGAAGAGTCTAATCATAGATTCCATGATTGCTTCAGGACGATATGACAACATTGTAATTATTGTCCCTTCTATTGCCCTTATTGATGAAACTCGAAAGCGGCTATCAGTTTTCAATGAGCAGTACAAGATTATAACCTATCCATATCAAGAGTTGGCAGCAAGGAATGTGTTGGTTTTGACACAAGAAAGGGCTGTAGAAGTCATAGGAAAGGTAAAGGTTGATTTTTTTGTGATTGATGAGTTTTATAAAATAGGCTCTAGGTCGGATGGTGACGAACGGTATAGAATATTGAATCAGGTGTTCTATAAATTAGTAAAAACGGGTGCACAATTTTACTTGTTAGGTCCCAATATAGAGGATGTTAAGACTGGTCGCCTAGAAAATATTCAGTTCGAATTCGTAAAAACTGACTTTAAAACGGTAGTATCTGAGCGACATCGAGTAACTATACATTCTGAAGGAGAACGCTTAGAGAAACTCATAGAGATTCTTAATGGCACCAATCAGCCTACTTTAGTTTATTGTCAATCTCCAGCCAGTGCTAATAGACTCGCCACAAAGCTAATGGAGCATGATTTATATGGCGAGGTTGAGCAAAATGCAGCATTAGTGACATGGATACGAGAAAATTATCATCCAGAGTGGATTTTAGCGAAAGCAATTGAACACGGGATAGGGATACACCATGGTAAAAATCCAAGAGCATTGTCTCAACAATGTGTGAAACTGTTTAATAATGGGCTATTAAGATGCCTTATTTGTACTTCTACACTCATCGAAGGAGTGAATACGAAAGCTAAAAATGTGGTCATATATGATAATAAGATTTCAACTAGCAAAATTGATTTCTTCACGTATAATAATATTTGCGGCCGTTCTGGTAGAATGTTTTCGCATTACATCGGCCATGTCTATTTATTTAAGGAACCGCCCCAACCAGAACTTCCATTGGTCGACTTTCCTATATTTACTCAAACCGAAAATGTTCCTGATGAGTTGCTTATTAATATTGAAGAGGAAGACCTAACAGACGAATCTAAAAATAAATTGAAAGTATATAAAAATCAGGAAATTCTTACGTTAAAGACGCTGAGAGACAACTCCTATATAAGCCTTAACAAGCAACTTGATTTAGCTCAGTATATAAAAGAACACATAGAACAAGTTCACAGAATGATATATTGGAATAGAGTCCCTGATGCAAATCAATTAAGAGCGGTATGTATCCTTATCTGGAACTTTTTTGAAGGCGGAAATAAGATGATATATGGTGTGAAATCGGGTAAGCAATTGGCATTTAGAATTAATTCATACCGAGAGGCTGGTAGTATCAAGCAGTTTATAAGGAATAATCATCAAGAGGGAAAAGATATTAATGATACAATAGAACTGTCACTTGACATTCAGCGTCATTGGATAAACTTTAAATTTCCTCGTTATTTACGTAGCCTTAACCAAATAGTCAATGATGTTTTCGGGAAATATGGTTATGCGTTGTGTGACTACAGCTATTATGCGTCACTTGTTGAAAGTTATTTTTATCCTTCATATGTTGTACCATTTGATGAGTATGGATTGCCGGTTCAAGTTACAGATGAACTTCGTAAAAGGATTCATTTCTCTGATAATCTTGATGTAGCCATTCAACAACTCAAGTCGGTTAATGTGAACACTTTGGGAATGAAAGATATAGAGAATTATTTTATAAAGAATGTGCAAAAGTATATATAAGAAGAGTAAAAAATATAACTACTAAATCAAAGTATTACCTTCCAATATTTACACAGAAATGAGGATGGCCATATTTATGCAAATAGGAATTAATTCATAAGAGTAATAATCGGGCGAAAACTTTAAATTCATAAGTTTACACCCGATTATAGTATAGATACACGACATATTATTTTATTATCACATTCCTCAAATCCGCATAGCTATTCACTGTAAGCATCCCGTGCAGGCCGTATTGCATAAAACAAATAAGCCAAAGTCAATCTATCAAGACTTTGGCTTATTTGTTTTATGCAATACGGCCTGTACGGGATGCTTACCTAAAAACCCCATCGTGTGGACAACTTTTTATCGCAATTCTTTAGGAAAGATATCCGCTAATTTTGATTGATCGTAGGCCTGTTTTTTATTAAATCAAGTATTATCTCCAAACTAAAATCCTTTCTCTCCGAACTTTCAGGGTAGGTTACTAAACTTATTTCCGAACTTTTGAACTCCATTCATGTATAGACTAGTAACCAAGAAGGTCAAACGGTCATAAGTCATTTAAACACAAATGGCAGAGTAAACATTGCTAAATGGCACAGGGATTCCGCTTGTAGATAGAATGGACTCAGCTTCACCGCTCCATCTGTAGCTAGACCTGTTAGATCTGTAATTGTCGTATCAAGGTGTTTTTCAACATATCTACAACACCAAGAACGAGTTCGTCTCTAATGGTCTAGTCACAAAGGCCACCTCTAATCATGTCTATCATTTATTGTTTCATGAATATTGGCGTTAAACTTCAACGAGAACTGATATTTCATAGACAGTGAATGCAATTTTGCAACAGTAGGATGGCACTCATTCAACTAATTTTTAAATTAAAATGGCAAATCGCTATTATCATCAGGCATTTCAATAATACCTTTCTTTCTTAGCTCTTTAAAACATTCAATGGTTGCCAGAATATCAGAGAAGGCATTATGGGCATTTTCAAAATTACTATGGAATAATTTATAATACAATTCATTTAACTTAGGATATCTATAACCATATATGCCTATTATTTTGCAAAAATTAACCGATGATCTCATTGTACAAATACTATTGAATTCATTCCAATCAATATTTTTATTCATTCTATGAAGTTGTGCAGATATGATATTTTGGTCAAATTTGATGTTGTGACCTACAACGTATTTACAAAAACTTAGGTCTTTTAGGAACTTCTCTAAGACCTCAGCAATATCAACACCATTTTTCATTGCATAATCAAAAGTAATTCCATGGATATTGACAGAACCACTGGGTATATCAAATCCATCAGGTTTAATAACGAAATCATTTTGGGTTACGACCTTGTTAGATTCGTCCATTACAACCCAAGCAATTTGTATAATATGAGGCCAATTGTCCGTATCGCTTATAGGGGCATTATAGTCTGCAGGAAGGCCCGTCGTCTCTGTATCAAAAAAGAAGAACAAATCTGATTTTTTAATAAATTTACTGGCATTCTCTTCTATTAAAGATATGCCATCTTCGTTAAAAGCATTTTTATCTAGCTGATCAAGTAGATTTTTGTACTGATAATATGTGCATGGCATGGCTCCCACAGAATAAAGACTTAACAAGTTGAACATTGACGATTGAGTGTTTGATTTGTTAAGCAAATCAATACCCTTTTCTATGCTATGAGCTACGCCATCCCCTAAAAGATAGTGTATTGCTAATGTGTTTTGTCCTTCTGGCGTTGTAATGTCCGAGAGATATTCAACAGAATCTAAACAATGTTCATGAGGTGATAAGTAACTGTCATGTCTGCTAATGATTTTCTCTAGTTGCGTTAGCATTAATTGTCGCCCTTTATATTGAACCTGTAGGTAACTTCTATCACCGCAGTATTTATACAACATAGGTTCTATACTAGCGAGTGTTAGTTCTGCGGGTTTTGAGGCAGGGAGTTTTTTATTTCTAAAATAGTATTGATTGCCAGAAGCATGGATTGAGGGTGGTAATACAAGGTGATCGCACCAGCGGAGTTCTATACGTGTAAACAAATGAGGATCAATATATCTATCAGAAGGGGCAAATGAAATGGAATCCAATTCGGATGTTGAGGGTATGTTATCGCATCTAAAAATAATGTGAAACCCATACCCATTGCCACTTCTGACAACCCATTGATAATCCAATGGTAGATTTAACAATCTAAGCACATCGTCAATAAAGTCATCAATGGTTCCACCATTATACTCTATTTTTATAGCAAAATCCCCGTTAATATCAAAATCTAGGGCTCTGTAATTATTGTAGCCTAAGACAAGACCTAATCCTGCCGAATAATCCCAGTTTATGGAGAACAGTTCTTCTATTGATTGCTCGATAGTTTTATAGGTTTCCCAATTAGTATTGATGGGTTCCTTGAAAGATTTGGCATTTTTCAAACTTTTAGACCATTTCATTTGGGTAATATTCATCCCCATATATTTGTAGAAAAGTGCCATGTATTTTAGGTTTGTAGCATGGGTCTTGTATAAATCTTCTGCAGAAATTGAGACAGAAGACTTTATTCTATCATAGTCTGAAATTGGCGAAATGATTTTAATATTTTCGCTATCTCCGAACGAAGAAATCACAACGTTGGGGTTGTTTTTTGCCAAATATAACCTGGTAATATTGGAACATTGAAGAAAGGCTGTTGGGTTGATTTCAATGTGGTCGGATTGAATAGCGACAACTCTCAAATTTTTACACCCTCCAAATGCTTCTGATCCTATACTTATAACATTCTTGGGTATCCAAATTTTATTCAAAAGTTCACATCCACGAAATGTATTATAATTTATGTATGTGATTTTTTGAGATACAGTTATAGACACTAAGTTTCTACAGCCCTCAAACGCTGACGATCCTATTTCTATTACAGAATCGGGGATTTGTATTTTGCATAAATTCGAACAGTTTTGAAATGCAGATGATCCAATTTCTGTTACTATGTCAGAGATAATAATATCAATCAAATTGTAGCAATTACAGAATGCATTATATGAAATTTTTGTAATGGTTGATGGTAATTCAACTTTGGTCAATTCGATACATCCAATGTATCTATTATTGGTTGATTATCAATACTCTACGCTCTAAACGGTAGAAAAATGACAATATGAATTCTGTTTAGATGCGAAATGTAGAAGTTTAACATATTTAACTTTAATTTACACGGCAAAATTGATAAAACTGTACAGATTTTGAATTGTTGTATATTTACTGAGGTGCTTGGCAAATGGTTCATGTCTATCGGCAATCACTATATGTTTGAATACAAATGAAAACAAAGTATGGTTGACATTTCTCTCTGAGTTGTGGTCTACATAGTCTTTTGACTATTGGCTTGAAAATTGCCGAATATTTGTTCATTAGTATAGTCACCGTATCAAGCATACGAAAATGCCATAACGATTCACATCGTCATGGCACAATCCTTAAAGAAGTTGCAATCATTTTTTCTTTTGCCCTTTACAATCGCTTCGATTGCTTCTGACATGACCAGACACATGAATGGTTTTGCCATTCTGGACACGATCATATTCTGGAATGCGATTGAACTTGCGGCCATCACTATCCTTTGCCATAATCATTGTAACCCGTCCTGTGGCGGGGATCCCTAATTGGCTGCATGTCTCAGGCAGCCGTTATACAAAAACTTACACAACATGTTTTTATCTTAAACATTCTGCAAGAGATCTACTATAATTTGAATACTCTGAATCATACACCCTTAATTCACTAAAAGTATTGATACCAATGACGGGATACAATAACAAATACTCTTGCCTAGAGTTAATTGTTTCGTCCTCTTTTTGAACTGGCATAATAAAGCATTTGTTAGTATTTCCGTCAACTACTCCTAGTTCCCATGGCATCCATTTGCTCATTGCTGCATTTGACGATTGGGCATATATCAAAGACTTGCTGTGCTTCAACCTGCTTTGTATGCACTCTGCGGTTTTCTTTGTAACACATCTCCTATCCAATTGAGGATCAACAACAAAATCTACATAGACCTTAAATCCCATTCTCTTGAGCACATAGTATATACCCTTCACAACATCCTTGTCGTTAATATTATATGACAAAAAGATATCAAATAATTCATTTGAGCCAGCAGAGAATATTCTCTGCTGCTCATTAATCGGCATTCTCGCAACAACGTCTTTAAAATAGCTTTCTCTACTGTAATTAATCATATTTTCAAATATTATTGTTTTTAACTAATCTCCAGTAATGCTTGCCAAGAGCTGTCAGTTTACAACCTTTGCCATCCATAGCGGCAAAATACATGAATTCTGCGTCTACAGGTTCAACAAGGCCGATACTCTGCAATTGCTGAAGCAACTTGAATCTTTTTACGTTTTCAAGTTTCGCATACGGCTCAACCAACTTGTGTTGTTCTTCAGGGCAGTTAGTAAACTCATAGGACGAATCCAATTTATGAACTTCATCGGCCGTTGAGAAAAGGTTGGGAAGCTCTCTAAATACACTTAAAGGAACTTTAGGTTCCACTTTTTTTAGAGATACGAAAGCTGAGACATTCGTCTTAAAGACAGGTCTTTGCTCCCATTCCCCAAAACTTCTATCAATGTAAGCATAGATGCTACCCATTGTGATGTTACCGTTAAAATCTGCCGCACCACCTTGTAACGCACTGCAAAGTAACTCTGTGAACAATCCATGACCACCAGCCTCACAAGCAGATTCATCTTCTCTACAAGCAGTAAGAATAGAGACCCCCTCATCAAGAACACTGCCAGTTTCTGTCGGATTGAACTTCCCAATTTGTCCTGAGTGGCAACAGTCTAATATGATTATCTTGTTCTTTACCTTCGAGTTATGGACCACTTCCATGATATCTTTCATCTGTACTCCCTTATAGTACATTCCAGAATGTGCTACTTCATAAGGGGTAACAATTTCTGCACCAGTTGTATTCACATAACCATGGCCAGAAAAATACAGCAATGCTACTTCTGCGTCATCATGAAAAAGTTCTGTTATGTTTTGTAACACCTCATCTGAAGTCTGCACATCTTCTAACATTTTTACACCGAAATTCTTTTCGCCATTTCCATGACGTTCAATAGCGGACTTCAAGCAATGAATGTCTTCAATACAACCACTCAGACGTAAATCATCTGGGTAGTTGTTTATTCCAATAAGTAAAGCTCTTCTCATATGCATTAAATTAAAGTGAGTTATTTTTTACAGCATTAGCCACCGACATGGCATTCCAACCAACGACAACATCTGCTGCTTGCGTAACTGCGTCAGATACTCTCTCCGCTCCCCAAGGTCTAACACCAATAATTGGTTTGCCATACTTTTGAGCAATAGCAATTTCTTTTTTTATCCATTTGCTACATGACGAATACACACCAGCTAAAATAATCACACAGCTACAACCTCTAATCTTTGCATCAATAGCATCTTCTAGCTGCTTATCGGTTCCATTTGTATGTACAGGATCATCCTTTGGTACAGAATGATTGTAATAATTAATACCTCCATCATCTAGAAACTCAACAATCTTGTCGTACTGATTGGAATACTTCCACGAATGTGATATAAATATTCTATACATAAGTTAAATACAGCTCTCTGGCTCCTTGACCAGGGTTTTAATTTCGAGTCTGCGATGCAAAGATACAAATATATATTCTTTTTACAAAATTCACCGTGTTTTTTTCACGGAATATTTATATATAGTATTAAATGCAATGGTAATAATTAAATATTGCGTTAATTATTCACGTTTATTCTTATCGTATTCTTTGTAAAGAGTTTGTATCAATCCCCTGTATTTACTCAGCGAATCAAGACTCTCTGCCATAAGACCAAGTTGTTCATCCAAAATTTTTTCATATGCATTGAAAAAATTCATAGTGTTATGTACATACTTGCGTTTGATTTGTGTAACACCATATTTATCCTTCTCAAACATTCTGACAGCATCCCTTCTAAGATTTTTAGACTTCAATAACGATAGATCGTGAGTTGCAACCACTAATTGGCAATTGTCCGCTATCGTAAGATACATCTTGAGTAAAAAGTCCAAAGCCTTGGTGTGGATACCATATTCAATTTCATCAATACATGAACACTTGCGTCCAATCACAACATCATACATGACAAGAAGAAGCTTGATGATGTTCATCGTACCTAATGACTCATAACTATCATCAAGACTTTTATTTCCTAAAGGAGTTGAGTGAATGAGCCTTAATGTTTTTTGTGAGATTTGACCACAAGGATGTTCTTTTTGTATTTGGTGAAGTAGCAATTCAGGAACACTATTTTCTATATCAGAGATATTAAACGTAATCTCATCCACTTCATAGTCACAAATATTTGTACCTACGTCCTTTAATAGTTGAAGCAACATTCTTTTTACTTGTAAATCTCTCTCAGGATTTCCTGTTTTTAATTTATCTGCAATTTTCTGATTGGCAGATTTGCGAATCAAGCTGATGTGCTTATCAAAAAAATCATAATTTGATTTTAATGATTGACTTTCCAAGTTCAAGGATCCGAAAACAGATAAAACGGACGAATTCTGAATTACAGTTAGCTTCAATGCCTGTTGAGTGCTCTTACTAATATCACAATCAGGACCAAATTTGATAGACACGATGTCTGTCTCAGCGTTGTATAAACGGTGATATAATAAAACGTTAGGTGATTGCTGCTTTAGAATCTCCTCTTCTATACGTTTCTCGCTTACCTTAATATAATAATAATAACAGATATTGTTAATATAGTAAGTTAGCGAAAATTCTGAAGGCTCATATTTTGATTTTTCATCCAAAAGGAATGGTCTATATGCAGGATGATCTGTAGGTTTTTGGGGCTTGTAAATAGCAAGCATACGCAAATATTGTAGTGCCTCTATCATTTTGGTTTTCCCTGTTCCATTTAGACCAACACAAAGTAATAAACGTAAGATACGCTTTCCATCAATCTCCTGATACCACTCAGGCGGTAAAGTAGATGCCTTTTCCTTTTTTGAAGCTAGAAATGACAATTCCACCTGATCCCTATAGGACATATAATTCCTTACTATAAACGATTCTACCATAATGGATTTTTTTTGAAAATATAAGAATTAAACATCTTTTGGATGCAAAGGTAATATAAAAAAATGAGAATATTAATAGTTTCCGTGAAATTCTCACGTAAAATAAATTTAGTATATAATGCCATCAATTCTTGCCAGTAGATGATTGATAATTATCTCACACATTAAAAATACAGACTCCCTTAGTAATTAGATTATGGTATTCTCTTTGAATTACTTATGAAAATGCTCTTTGCGAAGTAACCCTCGAAAATATCATCATTCTAGAATGACATAAGTATCTTACTTGTTTTCTTGTATTTTAGGAAATACCAAACTACCTATGCTATATACATCTTCTGGGATTCCAGCTTTCTTTGCCCAAGACCTAAATATCTTACAAGTTATATTCTGTTTAGTTAATATTTTGGAATTTTCGATTGACTTGATTTGCTTTCTCATGACGCTATCGCTATTGGCCTTCATCCATTCGCAATCGGTACCATTGAATAGAGGCTTACCAAAAACATTATCGATATCCGTATTAGTTGCTTCTGTAAATAATAGTAAAAAATCGAAAATTGGCTGAGCAATTGAGTATGAGCGGAAATATAACTTACCATCGTGATAGATAATGAGTGCCTTCTTATTTTTAAATTTCTTATAAGTATCGTCACTCCAACCAAAGGAATATTGATCGGTTTTGAAATGTAACGATTCATAAAATTTTGAAAATAGTAATTACCATCATGATATAAACCAATAGTTTTTGGATCATCACCAGGAATTGCACCTCGTTGTAAATAACAGTATTTACTGGGATATCAGAGAAGTTATCCGGTAAAGTCTTTGATAAATATGATAACAGGAGTAATATACGCTCGTGTCTTCAGTATTGGTGACAGACAGAGCACGGAAAGACAGGTCAAGGACTTGTCGGAGTATGCAAAATATAAGGGTATCGAAGTCTGCAAGGTCTTTGAGGAACACATCTCTGGCGCAAAGAAGAATGATGAGCGTCCAGTGTTGTGTGAGGCAATGGAATTCTTCTATATAACATGTATCACCCTTGCGTTACAGAGAGCTTGCGATTGAGTC
>ERZ1034710.56-NODE-56-length-60751-cov-12.692171_pt1 | contig 60751 bp, 56 predicted proteins | sample MGYA00520597_ERZ1034710 | MGnify/ENA primary metagenome ERZ1034710 (study PRJEB33766, sample SAMN09781714) | gut metagenome | biome: gut microbiome | host: Homo sapiens | place: Madagascar | study: EMG produced TPA metagenomics assembly of the PRJNA485056 data set... | reverse complement strand
GTATAGAATATGGCCTTGTATGATGCAGCACTGTGCATATAATCGGGCTGGCTGCATACACTGTAGCATGGACACTATTTTGTATCTCTATCCGGTGAGGCAAACCGTGGAACAGAGGGCACAGGCAGCGGTATGTAAGTCCCAGCCTGTGCAAAAGGGAAACGCTTCACGGGGAAAACTTTTTAAAACATTCCATGCACTGTGGAAAACTACAAAAACGCAGGAAGCTACGGAGGCTGTGACTGTTTGCCGGACGGAATATCTATTCCGGGATTACCGTCTGGTCAGGGCGGCAGTGACGGGAGCGGATGGCACGGAACAGAAACAGACGGAGCAAATACTCCGGGAACAATTGCGGGAACTGACAGAGGATCCGGACCACACATACATTGTGTGCCGAGAACCCCTGTCTTTTTATTACGGAAGGGAATTCCGGGAATACCGGCAGCAGAACTGGGTGGAACATCTGCTGCGGTACGGAGAGGATGCGGTGGGACATCCGCTGTGGCCGGATGTGATCATGCTGGGGAAGAATCCCTTTCTGTCCTACGTGTTGCTGCGGTATGTGGCGGCACTGCGCAGCGTGAAATGGTACCTCACGGACAGAGAATATCGGGAGGAGGAAGAAGAACTGACCTGGGAACTGGAAGACGAATACGGGCTGATCCCGGAGATACGTCTGCTACCGGAAGCGGCAGATTACGACAGGGTGCGGCTGAAGGCGGCAGCGCCCTGCCTGGTGCTGGATTTTTGCGACAGCGATAAAGTCTACGGCGGCGGGCTGGTAGCGGGCAGCATCTGGCTGGATTTTCCGGCATCGGAGGAAAAGGAACGCCGTGTCGCGTCCGGATGTCCGCAGATCCGTTATTTTTCCGTGAAAAAAGAGTGGAAAGACCCGCGAAAAGCCTTGGAATACCTTGACACCATCAGTAAAAATGGGTATAATAACTCGGTTGATTAGGCTAGTATAGTTGCCGGGAGTGTCGGTAGCGCAAAATATAGAAAACAGGAAGGTGCGGTATCATGCAGGAAAAGAAAAACATTTTGACCTACGAAGGCCTCAGAAAATATGAGGATGAGTTACATGATCTGAAAGTGGTAAAACGTCAGGAAGTTGCTCAGAAGATTAAGGAAGCAAGAGAGCAGGGAGACCTGTCCGAGAACGCTGAGTACGATGCAGCGAAGGATGAGCAGAGAGACATCGAAGCCCGTATCGAAGAACTGGAGAAGATCCTGAAGAACGCAGAAGTCGTAGTCGAGGATGAAGTAGATCTGGATAAGATCAACATCGGCTGCCAGGTCAAGATCCTGGATATTGAATACAGCGAAGAGCTGGATTACAAGATCGTAGGTTCCACCGAGGCCAACAGCTTAAAGGGCAAGATCTCCAACGAGAGCCCCGTAGGTAAGGCACTGATCGGCCATAAGGTCGGCGATACCGTTGAAGTAGAGACACCCGCAGGTGTATTCTCATATAAGATTCTGGAGATCCAGAGAAGTAACGTTGAGTAAGTAAGACAGAGTAAGGAGTGGAAAAAAGTGGCAGATACACAGAACACAAATGTACAGGAGCAGGATATTCATCAGCTGCTTAAGGTAAAGCGCGAGAAGCTGGCTAACCTGCAGCAGGCAGGCAAGGATCCTTTTCAGATCACCAAATATGATGTGACCCATCACAGCACCGATATCAAGAACAATTTCGAAGAACTGGAAGGCAAGACCGTCCGTATCGCCGGACGTGTAATGTCCAAACGTGTCATGGGTAAGGCATCCTTCTGTAATGTACAGGATCTGCCCGGCAACATTCAGGTATATGTGGCAAGAGACAGCATCGGAGAAGAGTCCTATGCGGATTTCAAAAAGTATGATGTGGGCGATATCGTAGGTATCGAGGGCGAAGTCTTCAAGACCAAGACCGGCGAGATCTCCGTACATGCTTCCCAGGTAACACTGCTGTCCAAGAGCTTACAGATCCTGCCTGAGAAGTTCCATGGCCTGACCAATACCGATATCCGTTATCGTCAGCGTTATACCGACCTGATCATGAATCAGGATGTTAAGGATACTTTCGTAAAGCGTTCCAGGATCATCAGCGCCATCCGCCGTTATCTGGACGGACAGGGCTTCCTGGAAGTAGAGACCCCCATGCTGGTATCCAATGCCGGCGGTGCGGCAGCAAGACCTTTCGAGACCCATTACAATGCGCTGGATGAGGACGTGAAGCTGCGTATCTCCCTGGAGCTGTACCTGAAGAGACTGATCGTCGGCGGCATGGAGCGTGTCTTCGAGATCGGCCGTGTATTCCGTAACGAAGGTCTGGACACCAGACATAATCCGGAATTCACACTGATGGAGCTGTACCAGGCATACACCGACTACTACGGAATGATGGATCTGACCGAGAACATGTTCCGCTATGTGGCACAGGAAGTATGCGGTACTACCGTGATTCCTTATGCAGAAGAGACCATCGACCTGGGCAAGCCTTTCGAGAGACTGACCATGGTAGATGCTGTCAAGAAATACGCAGGCGTTGACTTCGACCAGATTCCCGATACCGCTGCTGCGAAGAAGCTGGCAGACGAGAAGGGTGTACACTACGAAGAGCGTCATGCCAAGGGCGATATCCTGAACCTGTTCTTCGAGGAGTTCGTAGAAGAGCATCTGATCCAGCCCGTATTCATCATGGATCATCCGGTAGAGATCTCTCCTCTGACCAAGAGAAAGCCGGACAAGCCTGATTATGTAGAGCGTTTCGAGCTGTTCATCTACGGACGTGAAATGTGTAATGCTTATTCCGAGTTAAATGACCCCATCGACCAGAGAGAGCGTTTCAAGGCGCAGGAAGCTGCACTGGCAGCAGGCGATGAGGAAGCCAATACGACCGATGAAGATTTCATGAATGCACTGGAGATCGGTATGCCTCCTACCGGCGGTATCGGTTACGGTATCGACCGTCTGGTAATGCTGCTGACCAACTCCCCTGCCATCCGTGATGTTCTGCTGTTCCCGACGATGAAATCGTTAGATAAATAAATCCAGTGTTTATGCGGGTTTGAGGCAATCTCAAGATGGAGTTGACCAACGTTTGACCAAAAAAAATCAGTGTCAAGCAAGTCAATATAATTTAGTTTAATTTTATATTAGATCCGAACAGGACGAAAGAATGCACTGTTTACGGGCTATTTTCTAAGAAAATTAGGAAATAGCCCGTTTTTTGCGTTATGGAAAAAATAGTCAAAAAGGTAGTTTTGGTCAATAGAATTGGTCAAACGGAAGCATCGGATACGGAGGTAAAAAGATATGCAGGATAATTACAAAGAAACAAGGGCAAAGAGTAAGAAATTTGTGCGGTATGCAGATGGAGCAGAATTATATAGCATGAGCGTATCAAAATTCATGCAGCTGGCAAAAGATGCAAAAGCTTGTTACAAGGTAAATCAGTTGGTACTGGTCAATTTAGAAATAATTGATAAGTATCTTGAGACGTTCCATATAGTTGAGGATGACTTTTACAAGTAAGGAGATGATAGGACATGGCAAATCAGTTAGACGGGTCTAAAAGGTCGAATCAAATATATGAATTGGACTCAATAAGATATTTAAGAGAAGAGGATGCCGCAGATATATTTGGATTGCCGTATAGTACTGTATTGTACTTTGCACAAGCAGCAGGAGCAGTTTATCAGTTACCTAAGATTACACTTATACATAGAAAGCAGATGGAGAAATATATGAATCATTTACATAAGGTTCCTAATACTGGGAAATATGTTCAAAAGAAGTTCGTTAGAATTGGGGAGGGTTCGATTACATATAGTATTGGTCATCATAGATTTATAGAGATGGCAAGAGCAGCGGGAGCTGTATATAAAATAAACGAGGGAACAGGTGGAACAGTTCTTGTTAATCTTGAAATTTTTGATGAGTATATGGAACAGTTTAGAGAAGAACCCAGAGAAATGAAAAATCCATTGTGGAAGCCAGAAAACGATAATTGGAAAAGGAAGTGATTAAGTGGCGTATTCATATAAAACATATTCAGATATGAAGGATGTAATGAAGAAATTTGTGAATGCTTCTGAAGGTTCAGTTATATATAGTCTAGGGAAGACAAGATTTATGACATTAGCAAAAGAGGCAGGAGCAATATATAAGGTAGGTGCATCAGCTTTAGTAAATACAGAAATCTTTGAGGAGTATCTGGAACAGTATCATGAAAACCCAGTTCCGTTACCAAAACATGTATGGGATTTGAAAAAAACCAAAAAATAGACACTTTTTTTGAAAAAAGCCCATTGTAGTTTCTTTTTGTATTTGGCATCTGCCTGTATTATATACATATCCCAAGTGATTGGGAGTCACAACTGAATAACAGCTACAGATTCGTATAAATTTATTAAAAATACGATTCATAAGTTGAAGAGTAGAATTTCGGAATGTTTGCCTGGAGTATTCAAGGTCACTGCTTTCATATTAGTAGTTTGATGTATCGAGAGATGAAGAACGAGGAGCAGGATACAAGTATGATAAAAGGAATCACAGACATTCCGTAAGGATAATAACCCATGGAGGGCGAAGATATCGTCCTTATCCTCGGAAGGCAAGTTAGAGGAGATAGTGTTGCTAGAAATAGCAAGGCGTCGTGAAATGCACAGCAGCTCGTCTGTAGTTCCTTAGTATGCGGGGCGAATAGGATAAAACGCATACCTACATGCTTAAGCATTAAGCATAGCCATGTAGACTGTATCACTTTCAAATTCAATTTCTGTCTATATGGCACTAACTTGAAGGAGGATAAAGTGATGATTGGATTAAGCATAGCATTTATAATTATTGTTCTTATCGTATTGTATTCGTTAGCTAGGACGGCAGGAGAGTCGGACAGGACAATGGAACAGATAAGAGAGCAATTACTCCTCGGAAGGGAGGAAAGCTCTGGTGGGAACAGTTGAGAAAAGAGATAGACATAAAAAACAAAGATATGTGTCTCAAGAAAAGAAGTTAGAGAGAGAGTTAAAGGACTGTATGCATTGCAAGTTCTTCTGGGGACACAACAACAGATGTGCTAATGGGACATGTTGTAAGCCATCTAAGAAAAAGGAACAAAAACTTCCAGCAGAATGTGTTGGTTGTCCGTATTATCAGGGGAATGATTATTGTTTTCCTTGTATGCGAAAACTGATTGGAAAGTAGGTGGCTAAGATGTTCAAGTGGCTGTTTAAGAAGAAAGGATGTGCAAAACACATGAATAATAAGTTAGAAGTAATCGGCATTGATCATGGTTGGTCAATGATGAAAACAATTTCTCAGGTATTTGTCACAGGAGTTAAGGAGATAACAACAACTCCGGCATTCTTTGGTGATGTACTTGAGTATGAGGGAAAGTACTACAAGATTGGAACTGTAAGGCAGGAGGTCAAGGATACAAAAGTAGAGGATGACAGCTTCTATCTTCTGACGTTAGCTGCGGTTGCAAAAGAGTTAAAGCGAAGAGGTCTTAAAGAGGCAAAGGTATTTCTCGCAGTGGGACTTCCACTTACAAGATTTGGTGCAGAGAGAAATGATTTTATCAAGTATCTGACCAAGAATAAAAGAGTGGATTTCAAGTATGAGAATGAACCATATCATATTGAGGTTGATGATGTAGCGGTATTTCCACAGTGCTATGCAGCTGTGGTTGATAAGATACCTACAATGGCAAAGAAAACGCTTATCGTTGATATTGGAAGCTGGACAATAGATATCATGCCGGTAATTAACAAGTCGCCGGACGAATCCAAGTGTGTGACGATACCAAGAGGTCTTATTACCTGTATGCGTTCTATCAATGAGCAGTGTGTCAGACAGCTCAATGGTGAGATTGATGAAGCTGAAATACAGAGTATCATGCGGTATGGCAGGTCAGATATTGATGATGAGTATTTCGCTATCATCAAGGCAGAGATAGAGGATTTTGTGGAAAAGGTCTACAACTCAATCCGAGAGTTTGGCTACAATCTAAAGACTACACCAATTGTATTTGTTGGTGGCGGAGCTGTTGTGATGAAGACCTTCGGTAATCACGATGCCAAGAACATTTCATACAACCTCGATGTAAAAGCAAATGCCAGAGGATATGAACAGCTTGCTGTTATGGGATTAAAGAGTGCCAAGAGGCTGGCATAGGAGGTGGCGAAATGGCAAAGCTGTCAGATTATGAAGTAAAGACAACGATAAGGATGAATATGAACAATCCAGACCATGTGCTGGTTAATAATGTCATTCAGAACCTTGATCCCAGCATATTCAAGTCAAAGAATCAGTTTATTCTGGAAGCGTGTAAGTTCTATATTGACAATTATGGAAAGGACACCTTTATAGCAAAGAAAAAGGAAAAAGAACGGGCTGAATTCATCCGATCAGAAGATATTGAGGAAATTAAGACTGAAATGATTGAGGCAGCAATCAGTGAAGCTAGAAAAGAGGTTATCAAGCTTCTTGGTGGAGTCATTTCCGGTATGAATGTGCCTCAGTCAACAGTCAGGGCGGTTGCAGAGGTGCCAGAGGAAGAGCTATCTGATGATGTGATGGATGATGAAGATGTAGCAGGACTTGCAATGGGATGGATGTCGAAAGGAGACTGATTATTATGAGAAGAATATTTGGAGCGATAGGAACAGTGATATTAACGATACTTAAATGGATCGCAAGGATTATTCTTGGAGCATTGAAGCTGGTCTTAGAGCTTGCAAAGATAATTCTTCTTCTATTCGGTATGGTTGCAAGAGTATTTTTAGCATTCGTAAGAATGGGCACATTTTGAGGGGAGGTGAAGTGTATGCAGGTTAAGGGATTATTCCTAAATTACAGGAAAAACCAGCGACTTATGAAGTATTTCTTTAAATTAAGCGAGCTGGTATAATGGAAGGAGCGAAAAATGCACAGAATACGGGACAGACCTGTGTTCGTGCAAAACAATAGATTGATTCACTGTAAGAGTGGATAAGCACGAACACGAAGCCTATCCCTCTTGCGGAGAAGGGATGGGTGATTATTATGAGAAAGATTGGAATGATCTTTTTATCCGTAATTGTGGTCGTATCACTTGCCGCCTGCGATAGCGGTGATGGTAAGACTAAAAAAGTGACAGAGGAACAGACGGAAAGCGTAAAGCCGACCGAAAAAGCGACAGAGAGTGTGAAATCAACGGAAGAAGTAGCCGAGACTACTGTAAGCATACAGGAAGAAGCTGCTACAGAGATAGTAACCGGGGCGGTTAGTCAGAAAGATAATAAAAAGGCTGATTCTAAGGAGCAGCAGAGATCTGATGAAAATACAGCAGATTCAAGTAATAAGCAGAATAACAATAGTGCAGGAACCAGACAGGAAGCTGCTAATACGGACAATTCCGATAACAGTAACGCAGGCGATGACAATGGCACAGCAAATGCACCAGCAGACAGTGAAAATGCAGGACAGGATAGTTGCAGTCAGCAAGCCACACAGACAGCAGTTTCATACAGTCCACAGACTGTTGTGTCATTGTCCATTCCAAAGATAAAAGCAGGAGGCAAGCTTATTTTATCAGAGGAAATGAACCGGATGTTAAGTGAGGGAACTATCACGCAGGAAGAGTACAATGAGTATTATCCGTATGATGGAACTGGATATTTCAGCATATTTGTCGAAACTGACTTAAATCAGGCGAGTACCATTGATGGGCAGAGATTGCCAAGTGAAGATGCAATCGCACAGTATATTGCAGATATGCTGATTATTGAGAGTGTTCCTTCCGTAGATGTGGAATACGCCGGAGTATATGCTTCAAATGCCGGCAATCAGTTTTACGAGTTCAGATGTCACAGATAATAAAAAACGAATAGAAGCAGAGAGAAGAAAGATGTAAGCCATAAACTTATGTCTTTCTTTTTTTATGCGTAAATTAAGGAGGTAAAGAGCACATGAAACAGAAATTAAAGCGTTTTATGGCAGGATTTATGGCTGTGCTTACAATGGTCATGACTCTTTTTACAAACGGGAGTACGGCATTTGCAGCCAGTCCGCAGGCAAATATTGCGTTCTGGTACGCATCAACCAAGAACTCTGGTGAAGTAAGTGAGTTAAAGGCTGGATATAATCATGGGAAAATCCTTTATTCAATACTGGATGGAAATTCAGCTTACTGTATGAATTTCGGTCTGAAGGCTGATGGAGGTCAGCTCATGAACAGTTATGATGATACAAGCACATCCATGTCAACAGAACAGAGAAAGCTGCTTAGTTACTGTCTGTACTATGGATTTAACAGTACACAGAAAGCAGCACCAAGCAACAGCCAATGCGATGAATATATCGCAACGCAGGCAATGGTATGGATTATTGTTGCAAACATTTTCGGTACAGGAAGCGGAGATTCAGCTGCACAGAAGCTCTGTAATACAGCACCGAATCCAACAGCTTCATACAATTACTATGAAAGCTTAAAGAACAACATCAGCAGCTCATACAATGCAACGCTTCCAAGCTTTGCATCAAGAACAGGTACGGGAGCACCTACCTATGAGCTGAAATGGAATGAGGCAAACCAGAGATTTGAGACGACACTTTCAGATTCCAATGGTGTCTTAGGAGAGTTTGATTTCTCTATTGATGGTTATTCTGTAAGTAAGAATGGAAATTCCATCACGATCGCATCTGCAAATGTGAATACAAATGCCACAACAGGTAAATTTGTATCAAATGCAGGTAAGGTAGAGACAACATCAAGCTGTGTATTCTGGCTCACAGGTAAAAGCGGTTATCAGGAGTTCATTTCTGAAAAGCCTACAGCTGATCCGGTCAAAGCCTATATCAAGGTAAAGACTGAAAACATCGGATATGGTGAGATTACAAAGACTGACGAGAGCAGTGGGGTAAAGCTTTCCGGTGCAGTATATGGCATTTATTCTGACAGCGGATGCACCAACAGGGTGCAGACTATGACAACAGATGGAAATGGATATGCGAAGTCGGCAGCTCTTGTTGCAGGCACTTATTATGTTAAGGAGATTACAGCACCAAAGGGCTATGTTCTTTCGGATAAGGTTCATACTCTCACTGTAAGAGCAGGACAGACAACGGGAATTTCTGCCACAGATAAGGAGCAGCTTGGAGCAATCACAATCTACAAGGAAGGTGAAGTGCTCAGCGCATGGAATGGAAGCAACTTTATTTATGAGAAAAAGAAGCTTCCGGGAGCAACCTTTAAGGTGACAGCGGGGGCGGATATCTATAAGGCAGATGGAACTAAGGTCTACAATGCAGGAGATGTAGTTGCAGAAAGCCTTACAACAGGAACTGACGGACAGGTGATATTATCTGACCTTCATCTTGGAACCTATGTGGTAACCGAGATTAAGAGCATTGACGGATATACCATCAATACAACACCACAGACTGTAAAGATCGAGTACAAGGACCAGACTGTTACAGTACAGTATGAGTCAACTACTGTTGAGAACACCAGACAGAAAGCGGATGTATCTGTAGTAAAGAAAGATTCTGATACAGAAAATCCTCTTGATGGCGGTAAGTACACACTTTATGCAGGAAACGACATCAAGAACTATGCCGGACAGGTGATTGTAACAAAGGGTACAGCCATTGAGACAGTAACAACAGGTGAAGATGGAAGTGCAAGCTACAGCGTGGATCTGCCTATTTCAAACGGATATTATATCTCAGAGACACAGGCACCATACGCTTATATCAGAAACCAGTCTGATGTGTACAGCTTTAACTTCAATGTATTACCTGAAACACAGGAAAAGGCGACATTTAGCCACACATTTAAGAATGACAGAACCACAGCAAAGATTCATATCTATAAAGTAGATAAGGAATCAGGCAAGGCAGTTCCACAGGGAGATGCTAGCCTTGAGGGAGCAGTTTATGGTCTTTATGCAAGAAACGATATCCAGCATCCTGACGGTGCAACTGGAGTCATATTCAAGGCAGGAGACTTAGTTGCAACTCTTACAACAGATAAGAATGGCGAGGCAGAGGTAAATAACCTTTATCTTGGCAACTATTATGTGAAGGAAATCACACCATCAGAGGGATATCTTTTGGATGAAGAGGAGCATGATGTGGTATGTGATTATGAGGGAGACTTAGTAGCAGAGGTATCAAGAAGCACAACTTCAGCAGAGCAGGTTATCAAGCAGCCATTCCAGCTTATCAAGGTATCGGACAATGGCGATGATACCGAAGCAGGACTTCTTGCAGGAGCAGAGTTCACAGCTTATTTGAGATCATCTTTACCTGTAAAGGCAGATGGAAGTTATGACTTTGACAAGGCAACTCCGGTAGTAATCGGGGAAAACGGTGCAACAATAATCACATCCGATGACAAGGGACATGCAGTTTCCATCGCAATTCCTTATGGAACCTATGTGGTAGTAGAGTCAAAGACTCCTCACAACATGAAAACTATAAAGCCATTTGAGGTAAAGATTAAGGAGAACCATCCAACAGAGCCTCAGACATGGAGAGTTTTCTTAGACAGGGAGTTTACAGCAAAGCTTCGTGTAATCAAGAAGGATTCTGATACAAAGCAGACAGTACTTGTACCAAATGCTGAGTTTAAGATTTTCAATCTTGATAAGAACGAATATGTAACTCAGTACACGACTTATCCGTCAAAGGTTAAGCATACTTCATTCTTTACGGATGAGGATGGAGATTTGATCTTACCGGAAGCACTTAAAATCGGTAACTATCGCATTGAAGAGGTCAAAGCACCATTCGGATATGTGGTAAACGATAACTATATCAACATTTCGGTTGATACAGACACAGCATTTGAGACTGATGGAGATACCAATGATGCCATCATCACAGTGGAATATTCTGATGCCCCGGCAGTAGGAGAGCTTACTGTTGAAAAGAAGGGAGAGGTACTTGATGGATTCAAGGGCGGACTTTTTGCAAACTCTGAGGATAAGGAGTTTGTTTATAAAAAGGGTTCACTTGCAGGAGCAGTATTCAAGGTGTATGCAGCGGAAGATATTTTCACAGCAGACAACCAGAAGGACGCAGATGGCAACCGTACAAAGTATTACAGCAAGGGCGACCTTGTGGCAACTCTTACAACAGGCAAGGATGGAAAGGCAGTAGCTAAGAATATTCCTCTTGGTCAGTACAGAGTTGTGGAAGTGGAAGCACCATACGGATATGTATTAAATCCGAATGAGCAGACAGTCACGTTCACTTATGTGGATGATAAGACACCTGTTATCAAGGAAAGTCTTACTTTCTCTAATGACAGACAGAAACTTGATATGTCAGTTACAAAGCTTGATTCAGAAGATAATACACCGATTGCAGGTGCTGTATTCGGACTCTATGCAGATGAGGACATCAAGAATGTGGATGGCAAGGTAATCATCGAAAAGGGTACACTCCTTGAGAAAGCAACTTCTGATGAAAACGGAAAGATTGCTTTTGTTAAGGATTATCCGTTTGCAAAGTATGTTGCAAAAGAGATTGAAAAGCCTGCCGGATATGTAACAAACGAAGAGGTAGTAACCTTTGATACCAAGTATCAGGGACAGGGTGTGAAAACTGCTGTATATAGCAGCGAGTATAAAAATACTCCGACAACCTTTGAATTTACAAAGACTGATATTACAAGCGGTGCAGAGCTTAGTGGTGCAACACTTACTGTACTTGATAAGGATGGAAATGTGGTAGACACATGGACATCTGATGCAAAGGAAGCTCATGTAATCAAGAAGCTTGTATTTGGCGAGACTTACACACTTCGTGAGGAGTTTGCTCCATACGGATACCTGAAAGCAACCGATATTCAGTTTACAGTAGAGGATACAGGCGATGTGCAGCATGTCGAGATGAATGACGAGGTTCCGACAGGTTCTATCGTAATCAACAAGGATGGTGAGTTTGTAACAGATACCACTCTTATGAAGGGACACTGGTATGATTTCATTTTCAATTACTTCAAGGATAGTCTCGCAGGAGTAACCTTTGATGTATATGCAAAAGAGGATATTGTGAGTGCAGACGGACTTGGAACTGTATACCACAAAGCTGGTGACAAGGTAGCAACCATTGTTACGAACGATAAGGGCATTGCAAGAATCGATAATCTTCCACTTGGCAGATATTATCTTGTAGAAACAAAGACTTTGGATGGCTTTGTGCTGGATGATACACCGATTGATGCAGATCTTTCTTATATCGATCAGAATACAAAGGTTGTATTTGCAGGAATGGATGTAACCAATGAGCGTCAGAAAGTACAGATTTCAGTTACAAAGACTGACTCAGAGACAAAGAAAAAGCTTGAGGGTGCAGTATTTGGCTTATTTGCGAAAGAGGATATCGTAAATAAAGATGGAAAAGTAATTGTAAAAGCAGATACCCAGATTGAAAGAGGTGTCACAGGCAAGGATGGAAAAGTAACATTTACTTCTGACCTTCCACTGGGACAGTACTATGTCAAAGAGCTTGAGGCACCAAAGGGATATGTGAAGTCAGATAAGATCTTTGATGTGGATGCATCATATCAGGGAGATAAGGTAAAAGTCATCGAGTTTGAGGCAGCATTTGAAAATGCACCTATTAAGGTAGAAATTTCAAAGACAGATATCACAGGTGAGAAAGAGTTACCGGGAGCAAAGCTTTCAGTGATTGATTCGGATGGAAAGCTTGTAGAAAGCTGGACATCTGAAGCTGGTAAGACTCACATGATCGAAAGACTTCCTGTTGGAAAGTACACACTTCGTGAAGAGTCAGCTCCATATGGATACAAGGTGGCAAAGGATGTAACATTTGAAGTAAAGGAAACAGCCGAGATTCAGAAGGTATCCATGAAGGATGAGCAGGCAGTAGGCAAGATTGTCATTGAAAAAACTGACAAAGTAACCGGAAAGCCAATCGAGGGTGTTGTATTTGAAGTAAGGGATAAGGACGGAAAGGTGCTTGATACACTCACTACTGACAAGAATGGTCATGCTGAGAGTAAAGAGCTTCCTATCTGTACTTACAATGAGGATGGTTCATTTAAGGAAGATATTCATTACACAGTAGTTGAGACAAAAGCTGCTGAAGGATATATCCTTGATGAGACAGCCCATGATGTGGTTTTACGATACGACGATAATGCTCCTGATGTTGTAGTAACAACTTTAAAGCTTGTCAATGTACCGACAGAACCAAAGCTTCCACAGACAGGCGATAACGCTAATCCGCTTCTTTATCTTGGAATCGGTGCACTTGCACTTATTACCGGTGTCGGAGTAGGACTTCGTGGAAGAAAGAAAAAGAATAAGTAGTAACAATTAACCTTGCGGGGAATGTAAGCCATAACTTATGTTCCCCGCCTTTTATTTTAAGGAGGAACATCAATATGATGAATTATGAGATTTTTAAGGAAGTAGTAAAGGAAAAGTTTCTGGATTATATGCCGGAGAAGTACAAAGGTATGGAGGTTGTGACTGCACCTGTTGAAAAGGTAAATATGATTCTTGATGGGTTAAGCCTCAGAGAAGAGGGCAAGCATGTCTCACCTACCATCTATATCAACGATATGTATAAGAGATATCAGAACTGTGAGGACTTGGAACAGACAATTATGGGAGCCTGTGATGTTATGATGAAAGCATTTGAAGAGATTCCACCGGTTAGTGTGGACAGCATCTTAAAAGATGCCAGTGAAAGGGTTGTGTTTCAGATTATCAATACACAGCAGAATAAGTCGTTTTTGGAGAAGGTTCCGCACAGGGAGTTCCAGGACCTCTCTATTGTGTACAGAGTAGTGATTAATGAAGATAAGAATGGTATTCAGAGTACAAAGGTTACCAATGAACTTGCTGGCAGACTCGGAATGAATGAGGAACAGCTGTTTAAGTGTGCTGCGGAGAATACCAGAAGACTTTTCCCGCCTACAGTAAGAAGCATGAATGATGTGATGAAGGATATGTTTTTAAAGGATGGCATGCCGGAAGAGATTGCAGAGATGATGATTGGAGAGATTCCACCGGAGCAGACATTGTGGGTGATTTCCAACAGTAAAGGTATCAATGGTGCGGTAAATATGCTCTATGAGAATGAACTGCATGATTTGGCAGAAAACCTTGGCAGTGATCTTTATATCTTACCTTCAAGTGTGCATGAGGTGCTTGCCGTATCCTCAGAAATGGGAAGCCCGGAGGAACTTGCAGAAATGGTTGTACAGGTCAACATGGAAGCTGTAGACCTCGATGAGAGACTTTCCAATCAGGTATATCACTATGATAAGGATTTAAGAAAGCTCACACTTGCTACAGACACTCCGAATAAGAGACTCGATGGCATTGTGGCAGAACCACCGCTTGTATATGACTCTAAGGAAAAGTCGAGATAGGAGGCAGTTATGGAGCAGGAACTTACAATGGAAGAATTCATTGCTCTCATAAACAGCCAGAAAGGTGACTTTATTATCAGTGTTAAGTTTGGAGAGGAGGCGGATTGCGATGCCAGCAAAGAAAGACTTCAAACTTGATGTTGTGCAGGTGAGACTTGTGAAGGATGCTCCGATTTATTCGGAGCATTCATTTAACAATCCGGCAGATATTGCGGCAACGATGGGAGATTGCATGTGCCAGTTCGACAGGGAAGTGGTGTGTGTGGTAAATCTTCGCTCAGATTTAAAACCTATCAATGTGCATTTTGCAAGTGTTGGCTCACTAAACGAAGCAATGGCACATCCGAGGGAACTGCTTAAATCCAGTATTCTTAGCAATGCTGCGAGTCTTATGCTAATCCATTGCCACCCATCTGGAAATATATTTCCAAGCAAGGCTGACACGATGATGACGGATCGGATGAATAAGCTGTGTGAGCTGGTTGGAATACCGCTTGTGGATCATATCATAGTGGGCGGTGACAATAAAGTATTCTTCAGCTATCGGGAAAAGGGCTTGATTGATAATCCTAAGATTACACTCAGTACCGATTACCGGACGTTAGATATAAATTCGCCACTTGTAGCAGAACAGGGGAAGGCAAGGTAAGGACAATGGATGGAAGATTTACTGAGGAAGAGCTTGCCATAGCAAAGAGTGTTGATCTGTGTGCAGTAGCAGAAAGTCTCGGCTATACAGTAAAGCGGATTGGAAAGTACCACACATTAAAGGAGATGGATTCTATCCGTATCTATAACAGAAGCCATTGGTACAGATGGTCAAGGCAATATGACAGGGGCAATAACGGAGGTTCGCAGATAGATTTCCTAAGAGTGTTCTGTGGCATGAACGTAAAGAATGCAGTATTCTGGCTCTTGGATTTTGCAGGATATCGAAGAATAGAAAGCCCGGTAAAGCAGCCGCTTGTTCACCAGGTGTCGCAGGAAAACAGGAAAGCGGAAGAGAGAAAGCCATTCATACTCCCGGAACCCGCAGGCGATAATTCTTATCTGATTTCCTATCTGAATCGGGAAAGGGGAATCAGCAGGACAGTCATAGATATGTTTTTAAAAGCAGGACTTATCTATGAGAGCAGGCATTACCATAATGTCGTGTTCAGGGGAAATGACAAGAATGGAGTTACCAGATTTGCAAGTATGAGAGGAGTGTTTGATAAGCAGGGCAAACCTTTCAAATGTGATGTGGCAGGCAATGATAAGAACTTCGGTTTCAATGTGGCAAATGATAACAGCACAGAGCTTGTGGTATTTGAAGCAGCAATCGATCTAATGAGTTATGTGGATATATTCACTGATTACGAGTCAAATAAGCTGGCACTTGGAATGCTTGCAGATGCACCGCTTGAAACATTTCTTCGGGAGCATCCTCAGATTACTTCCATCCGGTTCTGTCTTGATGGCGACGAGCCTGGAAGAAAGGCAAGTCTGGAACTCATGGAAAAGTATTATGGACTTGGATATGAGGTAGAGGATTGTCCTCCGCCAGCTGGATATAAGGATTATAATGAATGGCTTGTTGCTACAAAATTAAGTCTGTCTGCAACGGCTAATCGCACAAGTGAAATTATCAGAGCATGAAAATTTGAAAATAAGAGTATGGTGGCAAAAAGCGCCATCAAAACTACGAAATGGTGGCAGAAAACGCCATCAGAATGTCAAAGTGATGGCGAAAAACGCCACCATAAAAAATAAAAACAAAAACTGCTAATGTCAGCAGTAAAAAGTTGGTGGCAAAAAACGCCATCAAAACTATGAAATGGTGGCAGAAAACGCCACCAAAATATCAAAATGGTGGCAGAAAGTGCCACCATAGTATAAAAAAGAGGGTTTTAGGGAGATTTTCTCCCTAACTAGGTCTCATCAGGACAGAGATGTCTCTGATGCGTATCTAGCAGTCGCCGGTGACTAAGCGGAGACTGGAGCTATGGTGAAGATTTACTAAAAACAGATAAGGGAGGTGCAAGGAAGCAATGGATGTAGAAGTTAAGCTGATAGCAGAACCGGAAGAACTGATTGCCTGGGCAGACACTTATGATATCTTACTCAACCCTTCGATAGAAGATGCTGTAATCCTTCTTAATTACATGGAAGGACATGATTATGTAATCGGCGTAGACGAAGAAGGTAAGATGTACAGGCAGGATATGGCAGAAGAGAATGGAGAGATTGAAGCATACCCGATTGATGATGTCATTGATAAGGTATGTGAATGGAACTATGACCTGATTCTTGATGCGGAAGCCCATATGACAGATCCAAAAGATTTTAATGAATACAGCGAGTATCAGAGCAGATATGAAAGTCTGAAAGCGGATGAAAAGAGACTTGACCGATTATTTGACAAGACATGTTATGGCAAGGAGATTATTGAGATAGCTACGGAACTGTCAGACAGGGTTATCAGTCAGATAGAAAAAGGAAAGGAACCGGGAGCTGCTGCGGTTACTGTTGCAGAGGACATCAGGAATTATAGTACGGGTAAGAGAGGAAGGTGACCAGATGGCAGATAAAGTACACTGTATCAGAAAAACACTTCGTCTTATGCCACAGGAAGCAAAGGCTCTGGCGGAAAAAGCTGCAGAGCAGAATATGAATGAGGCAGAGTATATCAGGCTTCTTATCAGTCAGAAACCCAATGATTATCCCGAAGTGCGAAAGCTTTTAAAGGAACTTATCAATGAGGTCAACCGTATTGGAATCAATATCAATCAGATTGTTTTTAACAGCAATGCAGGATTATATTCCAAAGACGATAAGGCTCAGCTGGTTGCCTATATGCGGAAGCTGAATCAGAAAGTGAATGAGGCGGTGGTTAAGATTGGCAATCAGTAAGATTCTTAACATGAAAGACTGCGGAGGGCATTTTCATGGAAAGCACTTAAAGCGTTCCTTAGATTATGTAATGAATCCAGAGAAAACACAGGATGGAAGGCTTGTGGGAGCAATTAACTGTCAGGCAGAATCTGCATTTGAACAGATGAAGGAAACCAAGCGGAAGTTTGGAAAAGTCGATAAGCGACAGGGATATCATATCATTCTGTCATTCAAGGAAGATGAAGTGAATCCGGATACCGCATTTGAGATAACACAGAAGTTTGTAGCAGAGTATCTTGGCAGTTGTTATGAAGCGGTATTTGTCGTGCATGATAATACAGCACATGTCCACTCACACATTGTATTTAACAGTGTAAGCTTTGTTGATGGGAAAAAGTACCGATACGAAAAAGGAGACTGGGCAAAGTATATCCAGCCGATTACCAACAGGCTGTGTCAGGAATATGGTCTTTCCATTATTGATGTGGATGATGGAAGCAGGGAGAAACAGCATGAGGGTTACAAGGACTGGAGCGAGTACAGGGATGGCAGCTTTGTATGGTCGGATATGATAAAGCGTGACCTTGATGCCTGTATTCTGCAGGCAACGGATTATCAGCAGTTTCTTGAGCTGTTATCGGATAAGGGATATGAGATAAAGCAGGGAAAGTATTTATCCGTCAAACCTCCGGGAATGACACGATATAGAAGGTGTAAGACTTTAGGCGATGCTTATTCTGAAGAAGTAATCAGGGAGCGTATAGTAAAAGAAGATCTATCCTTTTACAGTAAACAGAATTCCCCACAGGAAGCTGTGCTTGTAAGGTGCAGGGTAAAAAGATACCGCAGGGCAAAGCTGTCTGGGCTTCAGAAAAAGTATTATGCAAAGCTGTATCGGATAGGAAAGCTGAAGAAACGCCCTTACAGTCAGGTATGGAAATATCGGGATGATATCAGAAAGATGCAGAGACTCCAGAATGAGTATCTGTTTCTGGACAGGCATGATATTCATTCGGCAGAGCAGCTTGCAGCGGTTATCAGTTCCTTGACAGATAAAAAGAAAGAAACCTCAGCAGAAAAGAGCAGGATTTATAAGGCAAGGGAGAGAAGCAGGGAGCTTTTTGGGATTGTTGATGAAATGGCAGAGATTGAACCTGCGGAAAAGTCATACAGCAGGGGCGATACCTTTTTTAAAGAGGAGCACGACAGGTGGCTGGAGCTTGAAGCCAGTCTAAAGGCACAGGGATATTCACTTTCAGAAGTGGAAGAATTACGAAAACACTACAAAGAGGAATATGCAAATGCCTGTGCAAAGGAACGGGCTGTTTTTAAGGAATTAAAAACAGGTCAGTCAATCTGGGATGAGTTAATCCAGGATACTGTATCAGATGGAAAAGATGAAGAATATAACAAAGAAATAATACGAGACAGAAAAGAGCAGCCAGTCAGATAGGCTGTTTTTTTCGTGGATAGGAGGCATATATGGAAGAAAAAAGAGAGCCGCTGAGTCAGATGGCGATAGAGAAGAGAATTCAGCTTCTCCGTAATAAAAATGTGGATAATGAAGTGATTGCACTTGTAAAGAGTGATTACGAGGATGGGCTTACCGATGACGAGGTGAATTTATATCTGGATAAAAACTATGATCTCAATCAGATGAAGGTGCTGTCAAACTGTCTGCATAAAGGTGTGTCAGAAGAAATGATGACACTTCTTAGAGAGAGTAAGATGGCTGGCGGACAGATGCAGACAGCCCTTAATTATTATGAAAAGGGTGTGCCTGTAGCAGCAATCAAAGAGGTTGTTGAAAAGGATGATACTGCAATTAATATGAGAAGAATGCTGGATGTGGTATTAGAAAATCTTAGTAAAGCGAAAGAACAGAAACCGGAGGATTCGAAATATGTGAAAGCTCTTGTCGCACAGATGGAGAAAGTGGTCGAGAAGATCAACCATCAGAATGAGAGGTACGATGTCCTGAATAAGAAGTTATCTGAAATCGAGACTTCCAAAGACGATGAGGAAGTAAGGGAGAGGCTGGTTAAGGATAATCAGGAAAAAGAAGAGCTGATTAATGACCAGCAGAATGAGCTTAACAAGGCAAATGGCACGATTGCCAGATTAAGGGATGATATTGAGAAAAAGGATAAGGAGATGAAGCGTATGAGTGAGCGTATTGAATCGTTGGAAGATAAGATTATGGGGATTGCGATAAGCAATCAGAACCAAAAGTCAGAGCCAGAAGATGACAATAAGGGAAAAGCAGAAAAGACTGAGCAGCCCGAACCTGTGGCAGCTACAAAGGAAACTGTTACGGATAAAAGGATGTCAGATACAGTCGTATCAGATACCATAGTAATTCCTCCGGCAGCTCCAATGATGGCGAATGGTATTCCCGTATATTATCAGGTGCCTGTTGTGGATGCCGCAGGAAATGTAGTGCAGAGACTTCCGATTGAGAGAACCACAAGAAAGAGCAGTAACACAGGCATGGCAGGTCTGTTTGCAAGACTTTGTTTTAAGAAAAAGTCGAGAGCAGACATTGTAAAGCTTGTTGCTTCCGGAGACCTTGTTCCTGCCCAGCTTGTGCAGATTAAGAGTGCCATTGAAAAAGGTCTGACAGAGAACCAGCTTGTGGAGCTTATAAACAACAACATTTCAGCTGAAAAGATGAAAGAGATTATTGAGATAGCGGTACTTGAGAACAGTATGGCAGATTAGGAGGTACTTATGAATTTAGGTGTGATAAATGAAGCAGTAACAGAGATGAATGGAGTGGAGCATCAATTCACAGAGGATGAGAAGAATTTTGTGGTCCAGTTTGCCTTTAGAAGTGGAAATAAGGAAGATACGATTTCTCTTATAGAAGCACTTGCACATTCATCAGATAAGGCACAATCCGATGAGATTATGATCACATACAGGGCAAAGTATGATATGAAGCCTGCTTGGGTAGAACAGGTGGAAAATCTGTTGGTAGCACTTGAAATGTATCGTATCGAAGAGGAGAAAGCAGCCAATCACCTTGCTGACATACTAAGAGCCTATGGAATTGATGTGTCAGCAGAGGAGATTTGCAGTACAGAAACAGAACAGCTAAAAACAACAGTCAGAGAGAAAGTGGAGGTGCGATAGATGGCAGAAGAGATTCAGGAAGCGGTACAGATTATCCGAGTCGCATATGACGGAATAGAGATTGCCATGAAAGTGGGCAGTGGTGGTATTGCTGCCATGCAGAAGGCGATTGATTTCTTAAAGGGAATGCTTGATTATGAGAAGTCTCTTGGCAAGACATCCATGAGAAAGCTTCTTTTAAAAGGTGGAGATTTACAGGTGCTCCAGTTTAATACCCAGGATATGAAAAAGGTAGAAAAGATGGCAAAGAAGTATGGAATCCTTTATTCCGTACTACCAGACTGTAACAGGAAAGATGGACTGAGTGAGGTAATCTTTCATACAGAGGCAGTTCCCCGTGTGAATATGATGATACAGAAGCTCAAGTTTGGTAAGATTGCCACATTTGACGATTATCTGAAGAATGGAGATGAAAAATCCCTTGGCAAGCTGATGGACTTTTTGAAGAAACAGCAGGGAAACGAGAAAAGCCACACGATAGAAGGGGATAGGGTTAATTCCGCTATTGACGGACTGATTGAAAAAGTCGGAATGTTTGCAATGGAAAAGAAAGCTATCAGTGTGGATCAGGTCAAGGAGAATTTCAGCATCAATGGAGAGCAGGCTGAAAGTGTTATCAGACAGCTTGAGACAATTGGTGTGCTTGGCAGCAAGAATGAGGATGGCACCCATACAGTCATGATGGACAAGGATGCATTTATCAATCGTGTCAGAGGCTATCAGGACCTTGCTGAGAGAATGAGGGCAGTTGCAGCATCAAAGAATGCGAACCTGTCAGATGTGACAATCAGCAAGAAGCTGATTATCGAAGAAAATGACCATGCTGTTAAGACCAGAGTTCCCGGCACATGGGGAGAAGAGGCAAGATATGTATGGCTCCGTAAGGAAAACATCATGGAGATTCATGGTGGAAAGACAATGCTTACCTTCCTTGATTCAACCAAGGATTATAAGCTCTACGATGAGCAGAATCGTGTGGTGACAACCCAGAAAGGAACCGAGCTTTATACTCACTATGATAAGGTAGAATCATCTGTCAGGGAGCGTTACGAGAAAGTGCAGAAGCAGCAGAAAAAGACAGCGCAGAAGAAAACTGTTACCACAAAGAAAGCGAGGTAGCAGCCTATGCAGACAACAAAGAAAAAGCCGTCACTGATATTCATTCTTGTGGGTGCAGTGTTAGCCGGGTATCTTGGTTATCTGATAAATGGTGCGTGGACGGAAGGGATTGCCTTTAATGAATTTATGGACAGATTCAATGAAGTATGTGCTGTTCCCTTTGCCAACTATTACAATTCCAATACAGTAAAAGCAGTAGCCATTGCATTAGGCATCTATGCGATGGCTATTGTCATGTACTACACCAGTCAGAGAAACTATATGCCCGGTAAGGAGTTTGGTACGGCAAGATTTGAAAATCCGAAGCAGGTCAACAAGATACTTGCAGATAAGGATGAGAATTTCAACCGGATACTCAGCCAGAATGTGAAGATGTCGTTGGATTTCAGAAGACTCAAGCTCAATGGAAATATCCTTATCTGTGGTGGTTCCGGAGCAGGAAAAACATTTTATGAAGTAAAGCCGAATCTGATGCAGATGCCACATAACTGTTCCTTTATCTGTACCGATCCAAAGGGAGAAATCCTTAGAAGCTGCGGGCAGATGTTAAAAAATAACGGATATAACCTGAAAGTCATTAATCTGTTAGAGATGGATAAATCAGACTGTTACAATCCATTTTCCTATATCAGAGAGGAAACAGATGTGGTCAAGCTGATTACAAACCTTATCAGCAATACGACACCAAAGGGAGCGACACCAAGTGATCCGTTCTGGGAAAAAGCGGAAGGATTGTTCTTACAGGCTATCTTTTATTATGTGTGGCTGGAGGTACAGCCGGCAAAGAGAAACTTTGAGACAGTACTTAAACTTCTTGGAGAGGCAGAGGTTACAGAGCAGGGGAAGGCATCAAAGCTGGATGTGCGTATGAAGTTTTTAGAGGAAAGTTCCCCACTCGGAGCCAATCATCCAGCAGTAAAGCAGTACAACAAATGTATGAGAGGTGCAGGAGATACCGTCCGTTCCATTATCATCAGTGCCAACTCAAGACTTGCATTTCTTGAAAATAAGCAGGTTTTACGATTACTCTCCAAAGATGAGCTTAATCTGTCCGATATCGGTATTGGTGTAAACGGAGATGGGGAGACAAAGACAGCACTCTTTTGTGTAATCCCGGATAGTGACAAATCCTATAACTTTATTATCGGTATGTTATACACGCAGATATTTCAGGAATTGTACTATCAGGCAGACTTTAATTGTGGTGGAAGGCTGCCAATCCATGTGACATTTATGTTAGATGAATTTGCGAATGTCGCATTGCCAGATGACTTCTGTTCGCTGTTATCGACAATGCGAAGCCGTGAGATTTCAAGTATTATCATTATTCAGAACTTTGCCCAGTTAAAAGCACTTTTTAAAGATACCTGGGAGACAATTCCCGGCAACTGCGATACGTTCATCTATCTCGGTGGAAACGAGCAGAGTACGCATAAGTATGTGTCAGAGCTGCTTGGAAAAGGTACGATTGACAAGAAGTCAAGTGGAGAGACAAAGGGCAGACAGGGAAGCTCTTCAAGAAACTATGATGTATTAGGCAGAGAATTGTTTACACCCGATGAAGTCAGAAAGCTGGATAATAAGAAATGTATTATCTTTATCCGTGGTTTTGATCCTATCATGGACAATAAGTTCATACCGTTCAATCATCCGATGTTTAACCAGACAGCAGATGGCAAGGGAGAGCCTTATGTTCATCAGATAAGGGGAGCAGATAATCTTATCGGTCCGCCATTTGAGATTCTTTCAGACAAGGCAGTTAAGTATTATGAAAAGCTGAGGGATAAGGGCGAGAATGTGTATATAGACTCTCTTACCTATGAGCAGTTTATGATGCTTGGTGATGCGGAATTAAGCAGAAGATTCTCCATGCAGGATGAAGCAGAGCAGAAAGCAAAGATTGACAGAGAACAGGCAAATGAGCTTGAGTATGTTGATGAATCGCAGAAAGCAGATAGTACAGCAGCTGCCAGTGGTTCTAGAGGAAACGCTGGTGGTAAGCATGTAAGAAATCCTGAGAGGGAAAAGCCTAAGTGGGAGGATACTATCACAAACCGAATGCTGCACTGGTCATATACACCAGAGCAGAAAGAGGAAGTGAAGAAAGCTCTTGCTGCAGGTGTTCCAAAGGCAACGATTCTGACGTATTTCTATCCGGAGGTTACTGTGGAGAAGATGAGTTCATATCGAAAGAAGCAGTAATGTTTTTAGATATATTACAGAGTATATGATATAATTTGCTCACATGGTATGCTTCAGCTTATTGGACTACTAACATGTGAGCAGTTACAAAAGACAGAAATTATTTTATATTGGAGGTACAGGATGAATACGGAAAAGACTTTTGCAGATAGATTAAAAGAGTTGCGTAATATACGAAACTATACACAGGAAGAGCTGGGTAAGATAACAAATATATCTGTTCAGAGTATACGACGTTATGAACAAGGTAGATTCAATGAAGAACCAAGTGCGTATAATCTTTTACAACTAGCAAAGGCACTAGATGTAACACCTGAATACTTATTGATAGGAGATAATAATATGACAAGTTACACAGAGGCAATTAAGAGAGAATTGAAGCAACTTAATGACTATGGACAAATATCTGAAATTAAAGAAACCGAGTTGAATTCCACGATTTTATCACATCTTGAGATGAGTAATGATTTAGTAGATGCTGTAAAGACGGATTGGAATGCAAAAGGCATATTTAAGAGGATAGAGAAAGAGGAAGATAAACAGATTGTGGTAGACAGTTATTGTACAAGACCTTATGTACAGGATGTCATATTACGATATTGCCAGAATAGATCTATATTTAAGACAAAGTTTGCAATAATTGATGGAATGCTTTTAGAATAAAGCAAATTTGAGAGTAAATTAGCACTTTAGCCAATATGGTTAAGGTGCTTTTTTTCATACCTTGAAAGGAGATGGTCACAGCAAAAACGCATCGGGGAAAGCCCGATTAACCAGTACAACAGGCATTGCCTGATTATCATAGAGTAACTATCAACAGGACAGAAAGGAATGCATATATTCCGTTCGGAAAGCTAGCCGGATTGGAATATATGTATTCCTTTCTGGCTTTTTCCGCTTCTGTCACTTCAAAAAAGGAGATTAAACAACATGAGAAAAGAACAGGTTATTTCAACAACAAAGAACAATCAGATGGAGGAGAAAGGCATGAAGAGCAGATTCGTTCATTTTAAGAAAAGATTCCTTCCGGCATTATCCGGAGCACTTATGGGAGTAATGCTTATGAGCACTACTTGTTTTGCAGCAGGTACAGGTACTTCCGCAGTAACACAGCCGCTTGAGAACTTAAAGACACTTATCATTGCAGTCATTGGTGCTGTTGGTGTCATTATTCTTGCAAAGAATGTCATGGAGTTCGCACAAGCATATCAGCAGCAGGATTCATCTACCATGAACTCCGCTCTGAAAGGAATTGTGGCAGGCGTCATGATGGCTGGTATTTCAACAGTTCTGACATTCTTAGGCTTCTAAGATTAGGGAAATGCATTTCCCCTTTTAGTAAAAGGAAAGAGGTGAATAACAAGTATGGATATTTTTAAGCTTGGAGACAAGATCCTTGCACTTCTTGAGGCGGTGTTTGGGTTTTGGAACAATCAGATATCCCTGGTCTTTGCAATGCTTGGACAGTCACCGGTCAGTTTCAAGGGCGGAGGTCCCTGGGCAGTCATTGAGGGTATAGAGCCGGTCTTTGTAGCAGTCGGCTCATCCCTCGTTGTGCTGTTCTTTGTTATCGGTTTCTGCTCGGAAAGCATAGATGTAAAAGATGAGATGAGGTTTGAATCAATCCTGCGTATGCTTATCCGACTGGGACTTGCAGAATGGTTTGTTGCAAATAATGTCACGATTATGAAAGCATTTTTTACTTCCATAGGAAATCTGGTGGGACTTATATCTGCCGGGACAACGACGCAGCTTGCCATTGACAGTACACAGGCAGACATCATTAAGGGACTCGGATTTGGTGAAAGTCTGGTAATGCTGATACTTACAGCTTTGCTTGCAATCATCATTATTATCTGTGGATTTTTTATCATCTACACAGTGTATTTCAGGTTCTTAAAGATTCTGATTATTGTGCCGCTTGGTGCGATTGCCTGCTCCACGATGGCAGGAAACAGAATGGTCAGTCATACAATGGCTACCTACTGTAAATATTTCTTGTCATGTGTGTTTGAGGCAGTAACGATGGCACTTGCGATTGTGGTATGTAATGCATTTATCAATGCAGGACTTCCGGCATTTACAGGAAGTTATGCTGACTGGGCACAGACACTTATATATCTGTGTGAAATGACATTTACGATAGCAATGACTGTTGGAAGCGTGAAGGGTGCACAGACACTTACAAGCAAGGCATTTGGATTATAGAAGGAGGCAGAAATGGATAATGAAAAGAAACAGGTTACTTATAATTCAAGTATAACCGGAGAAACGCAGGTGACATTTGATATCCAGCAGTATATGAATAACAGGGCAATGTTTATCGGTCTTATGTGTAATGAAGATGGATATGAGGAGCCTTTTGGGGATGTGACTGTGAATTTGTCGGTTGCAGCACCAAATTACTGCGGATATCTGAATGTGAATGACATGCCGGATATTGAAAAGTTTATTACAGACAATGACATTGGAGAGTTTACAGGATTCACGCAAAGGAGCGGTTTCTGCGAATATCCGCTTTATCTGTTCAATGTAGATAAGCTTAGGGAACTGTGTCCGGATGGAATGGATAAGTATGAGGCGAATATTGGAATGACAAGAAAGCCGGAGACAAAGGATTTATCAAGATAGGAGGAAGTGACAATGGTAATCGAAGTAAACAAGGATATTGACCGCTATCAGGAATCGGTTGCGATGGGACTTACTGCAAGGCAGCTTATATTTTCCATTGCAAGCGTAGTGGTCGGTGGCGGTATCGTCCTTCTTCTTTACAAGTATATCGGTCTTACGGGTTCTGCTTATGTGGCAATTCCCTGTGTAGCACCAATAGCACTTGGAGGATTTTATTCCTTTAATGGAATGAATTTCTATGAGTATATGGGAAAGAAACTGCATTTTATGTTTGGAAACAGGGCACTTACCTATGTATCAACAGAGGGAGAGCCTGCAATAAAGCAGTTAGAAGCAGAGCATAATGAACAGGTAAAGAAGAAAGGCAGAAAGGCTGAACCGGAGACTGTAACAGCTGATTCAGCTGTAAAGAAGCAGGAGGAGTTTGAAGCAATGAAGAAAAAGACGAGAAACATGCTGCTTGGACTTGTCGCAGTTATTGTGGCGATAGCAGCTGGTATTGCAGCATATAAGGCAATGCATTAGAAATAAATAGTATCTGACCGCAAGGTCGGGAACACAGCCCGCAGGGTGAAGTTCCCGGCGGGCTTTCATTATAAGAAAGCGAGGTTAGAGACATGGGTTTATTTACAGACGGATTTAAGTTACTGAAAAAGGCGAGTGAGCCTTTGTATAAGACACCTAAATCCATTCAGGAAACCATAGAGATTATGGCGGTGGCTGAAAACGGCATTTTTGAAGTAAGCAAAAATAAGTATTCCAAATGCTACCGCTTTCAGGACATCAATTACACGACAGCAACCGAGGATGAGCAGATCGGTATTTTCGAGAGATACTGCAAGTTCTTAAATTCGCTGGACTGTAATTATAAGATTACGATCAACAATAAGAACAAAAACATGGACGATTTGCGAGATAAGGTTCTTATTGCAGAAAGAAACGATGGCTTCAATAATTACCGCAGAATCTACAATGACATCATTGAAGAGAAGATTATTGAGGGCAGACAGGGGATTGAGCAGGAGAGATATCTGACGATCACGATTGAGAGAAAGAACTTCGAGGAGGCAAAGGCACAGTTTGCAACACTTGAGGCAACGATACACAAGGCTTTCATTGAGCTTGGGGCAGAGATTGTGCCGCTTAATGGAAACGAGAGACTGAAAGTGCTCTATGACTATTATCACCTTGGAGATGAGGGCAGTTTTGATTTTGATATCAAAAAGGCAAAGAAGGTCGGGGCAGATTTTAGAAATGATCTGTGCAATGGGATGGTGAAATATTTCCCTGACCATTTTGAGGATGAGAGTAAATTCTGCAAGGCACTTTTTATCAAAAAGTATCCGAGCAGTTTATCAGACAGATTCATCAATGAGATTACTTCCCTTCCGGTTCATTCCATCACGAGCATTGATGTGGTGCCTGTGCCAAAGGATCTGACCACAAAGGTGCTTCAGAAGAAATACCTCGGTATTGAGTCGGATATCATTAAGCAGCAGAGAGTCCGTAATAAGAATAACGATTTTTCTACGGAAATCTCATATGCGAAGAGAACGGAGAAAAAAGAAATTGAGGAAATCATGGATGATGTCCGTGAGAATGACCAGTGCCTTTTCTTCGTGGGAGTAACCATTATTCTTATGGCAGAAAGCAAGAAGGAGCTTGAGAGTGTATGTGAGACTGTGGAGACTATCGGAAAGCGTAACAGCTGCACGATTGATACACACTACTTAAAGCAGAGGGAGGCACTCAACACAGCACTTCCGATTGGTGTAAGACAGGTGGAGACAATGCGTACCCTTCTTACCCAGTCACTTGCTGTACTTATGCCATTTAATGTGCAGGAGCTTAATGATAGCACGGGCAATTACTATGGTATCAACCAGATCAGCAAGAATGTGAATATCGGCAATAGAAAGAAGCTGATAAACGGAAATGGATTCGTTTTCGGAGTGCCGGGTTCCGGTAAATCCTTCTTCTGCAAGATGGAAATGGGCAGCGTATTCTTGTCGGGAGATGATGAAATAATCGTCATAGATCCAATGAACGAGTACTTTGATATTGCTGAGACTTATGGCGGAACTGTAGTAAATATGTCTACCTACACGGATAACTATGTGAATCCGCTGGAGATGGATGTATGGAGCCTTGATCCGAATGATTCAAAGGGAATGGTAAGAGAAAAGGGCGAGTTTATGCTTGGACTTTGTGAGCAGTGTATCGGGGACAGCTTAAATTCAAGACAGAAGTCAATCATTGACCGCTGTGTCAGAAAACTGTATATCGACATTGCAAGAAGTAAAGAGAAGTATATCCCGGTGATGAGTGATTTTTACGATATCCTTATGGCACAGCCGGAGGATGAGGCAAAAGACATTGCATTATCATTGGAGCTTTTTGTAAATGGTTCGCTTAACATCTTTAACCATCAGACAAATGTGGATGTGGATAACCGATTCACAGTATATGGTATCAGGGACTTGGGTACAGAACTTAGTCCTATCACAATGCTTGTTATGATGGAGTCCATTCAGAACAGGATTGTTGAGAATGGCAAGAGAGGCAAGGCAACATGGCTCTATATTGATGAGTTCCATGTCCTGCTTAATTCCGAGTATTCTGCAAAATATCTGCAGCAGCTCTGGAAGAAAGTAAGAAAGCAGGGAGGTCTTTGTACCGGTATCACGCAGAATGTAGTCGATCTGTTGCAGAACTACACAGCAACCACAATGCTTGCAAACTCAGAGTTTGTGGCACTCTTAAAGCAGGCAAATACAGACAGTTCCAAGATGGCAGAGGTTATCGGAGTATCAGAGGCACAACTTCGATTCGTAACCAATACTGCATCGGGAATGGGACTTATCAAGTGTGGTTCTGTGGTGATTCCTTTTGATAATCAGATTAGTAAGGATACAGACCTTTACAGACTGTATAACACCAATATTCACGAGAAGATTGCAGAACAGAAGAAGCGTGAAATGCAGAATAATGTCGAATAATGTTGATAGAGGTCGCAATTTGCGACCTCAAAGCATAGCCATCCGGGAAGCTGGGTGGCTGTTTTGCATATTGAGTGAAAGAAGGTGAGAACATTGAAGATAAAGAAAGTGGATGACAAGCCAATGGTCATTCACACCAAGGAGAAAGCCAAGATTCATGCCCACGAGCCAAAGGGTGCCAAGATTAAAGGCAGCAACATCTATACAGTAGAGAGAGGTCCTAAGACTATCGGTGCAAAGGTATCTGATGATAAAAAGAAGTCCTATCGCAAGAGTACCATTCATCAGTCAGAGTCGAAGAATAAGGGATTATCAAGATTTAAGCGAAACTATAGAGAATCAAACACTTCCATCAAGACCAAGAACACCAATCTTCACATTGCAGGAAGAACAGGAGCACTTGCAGCCGGGGCAGTAACGGAGCAGGTGGAAGGCGGGCATGAGGTATCGCAGGCAGCATATCTTGCATATGAAGCAAGCCGACCTGTTACCGGAACTGCTTCTAAGGGTGCAGCACTTTTCAGGAAAAAGGCGGCAGCCGAGGCAAAGAAGCGTATCAAGAAGGTAGAGGCAGGAAAGAAGCTGGCAAAAAAGACAGCAAAGAAAGCTGCCAAAGATACAGCCAAGACGGTAGCTAAAGAGACGGCAAAAGAAACCGCCAAGACAACTGCCAAGGTTGCAACAAAAACTGCGACAAAGGCAGCTGCTACAGCGGCAGGAACAGCGGTTGCACCGGGAGTTGGTACTGCAATCGGCATGGCAGCCGGATATGCTGCAGGTGTGTCCATAGAGGTCAAGGATGAAAAGATGACCAACCGGAGCAGGAAGATAAAATTCTTTCTGGATAAGATGAAAGCACAGGAGAATCAGACAGACAGCGTGGCAAAGCTGGTAAAGGATCTGATTGTGCGAAAAGCGATTACCTGGGTAAAGGCAGCTGCACCGATTATCGGATTGGTGCTTTTATTACTTGTTCTTGTAGTTGCCATGATTGCGGTTCCGGTTATAGCGGTGATAGCAATCCTTTACAATTCTCCATTTGCTTTATTTCTGCCACCACTTGAATCAGGAGATACCGTGCAGACAGTAACGAGTGCTTATGTGCAGGAGTTTAACCGGGATGTGAATACGAAAGTGAATGAGCATACCGGATATGACCTTGGAGAGCTTGTATATGTGGATTATGAAGGTATGGAAGAAAACCCAAGCAATTACTATGACATCATGGCAGTCTATATGGTCAAGTATGGTGTCGGAGATACAGCAACAGTCATGAATGATACTTCAAAAGGCTGGCTGCAGGCAGTTGTAAATGATATGTGTTCATACACCACAAGCACCGGAACAAAGGATGTGGAAGAAACAGATGCAGACGGCAATGTGACTACTGTCACGAAGTCTGTTCTGTATGTGAATGTAACGCTGAAATCGTACAGGGATATGATTTCAGTCTATGGGTTTAACTCTTATCAGGTGGAAATGCTTGAGCAGATCATGAGTCCGGAGTTTATGGGACAGCTTGGATATGCCGGAAGCGGAAGTGGCGGCGGAGGCGGAAGTCCGGGAGTAAGCTCCATGACTGAGGATGAAATCAATGCCATCCTAAACGAAATTACAGACAGCAGGCAGAAAACAGTCTGCTCCTATGCACTACACAGAGTTGGTTTTCCTTATAGTCAGGATTTAAGAGACAGCGGTAACTATTATGACTGCAGTTCCTTAGCCTATTATTCATGGAAAGATGCAGGCGTGGATATTAGTTATGGCGGTGCAACCACAGCGGCAGCGGAGGCACAGGGATTTGATGAAGCCGGAAAGACTGTCTCCTTTGATGAGTTACAGCCGGGAGACCTTATCTTTTACAGTTTTACAAGCAATGGAAGATATAAGAACATCAGCCATGTGGCAGTATATGTCGGAAATGGCAAGGTGGTAGAGGCACTTAATGAAAGTCTTGGTGTGGTCTACAGGGATGTGGCAAGCACAGGAAAGATTGTTGTGATAGGAAGACCATAACAGAAAATTTGCCGAGAGGGCATAGTCCCTCTCTGAGACTGGAGGTAAGAATGGATTTAAAAGATATGATACTGGTAACAGAAAACGACAGGGGAACAGAGATAAATATGCTGATGAATCTGGATGATTATAAGAGTTTTATAGCAATTGATGACATGTCAGAGCTTGCAGACCATCTGTTGCAGCTTGGAAGGACACTTGGTGAAGCAGATAACTTCACAGAGTATTACAGGGCAGCAAATGTAACTGTATCTGCGAGATTCTGTCTGGATGATATTCAGCTGGGACACTTTCTTCAGGGACTTTATAACGATTCCAAAGAAATTCGGTTTGATAAAGAAGCCAGTTCTTCTGAATGTGTTGCAAAGCTTAAGGAGATTGGAATGACCGATAAGGGCTGGGTGGATGATTTTAACCTGCATTATGAAAGTGTGGACAGATTATTTGAAAGGGGACAGACATTCCATAACTTCAATGACCATGATTACATGGTGCTTGAAGCATTATCACCAAGGAATCTTGTGGTGATGGATATGAAGTCAGGTTCCCTTACAATCGCCCTTGGTGCGACAGAGTATAAGCGTTATCCCAAGGATGAGAAGCCTACAAAGGACAATACCACAATCGGGGTATCGTGGGAGCATGGCATTTATCTTGGTTCCACACTCTCAACCACGAATTTCAAGGCATACAAGAGGGAGTATGGTACACCGGAAAAGATAGAGGATATCTATGATTACAGGGCAAAGCTAAAGCAGAAGTTCTATTTTTTTCAGGATATGTCAAAGGATGATGATGTACCAAAGAAGCTGCAGAATGACTTCCTTCACCAGATGTATGAGGATTTCGGAACGATTGAAGAGGATTGTTTTTACGACAGGCTGGAAGATGGAAAGTACGATAAGGGCTTTAAGGAAAGACAGGTAAAGGAAGAAAAGAGCCGGTGATGAGATTTTTACAGGAGGCGATATCATATGGAACAGGAATTTGATGTTGAGATAAAAGAAGTGCTTTCACGAGTACAGAAAGTAAAGGCAGAGTCGCTTGACGATGCCATCAATAAGGCAATGGATATGTATTATGCAGAGCAGATAGTCCTTGGAGCAGAGGACATGAAGGGAGTTGATTTTGCGCCTATCAGCGAAGGTCAGCTCCCTTCTTCATTAAAAGAAAACGGAGGAAGAACAAGATGAAAAGTGATTCAACAACAGTAATTAAAAATATGGAGTTTTTGGTAAAGGAACTTCATAAGGAGTGGGACAGATCGGGTGCTTCTAAGGCATCCGTTATTATTTCCCTTGAGGAAGTAGATAGTATCAATGATAAGTTAAAAGAGATTATCTATCAGACACAGAAGTCAGTCGATGAGGATGAGCTTACTTTCAAGCAGAGCATTGCAAATTCCAAGGAGTGCTATGTGCTTCTTCGTGTGGTGCGTAAGATTGCAAAGAAAAAGGATAAATGCGAAAAACAGGCAATCGACAATGAATTTGCAATCGAGCTGGATAAGGATGAGTTAAAGCTATTTAAGGGATTGTTTGCAGAGATGTTTAAGTAGAGGAGGACAAAGGTATGGGCGTTGATATGAAGGTCAAAGCGATATACGATTCTGAGATTGGTAACATCACCAGATCAGAAAAGAACTGGAAGGATGTGTTAAGGGTCGCAGGTCAGTTATACCGCTATGAATTTGACAATATCGTTATGGTAACAGCTCAGAGACCTCCGGAAAAAAGCACACTCATGGCAGATTATGATACCTGGAAAAAGGTGGGAAGATATGTAAAGCGTGGTGCGAAAGGCTGCGCTATCTTCCCGTCGAGGGCACTGAATCCACGCATGAGGTATATCTTTGATATCAGTGATACCGGAGGGAAGAATGTCAAACTGACATGGGACCTTGAGGGAGAAAATCTTAAGGATTATGTGGATTTTCTTGTGTCAGAAGGTCAGATTGAGCAGTACGATAACAGCGACAGGGAGTCTCTAAAAAATATATTAAAACAGTTTACAGGAACAGATGTTTGGCTTATAATAAAAGAAGAGTTCGGAGACCGAATGACCGAGCTTATGCAGCTATCAGGTAGTGTGATAAAGGAAGAAAGTAAGAAACGCAATGGCTTACAGCAGGAAATGGACATGGAGCAGCTTGTATATGCAAGTGTCATGTATGCTGTAGGGACGAGATGCGGATTTGACTTATCTGTGCAAGAACAGGATTTTAGTCAGATCGTAAATATCAAAGACGAAGAGATCATTTACCGTCTTGGTTCCATTGTATGCGATGTCTCCTGTAGTGTTCTTAGAGAATTTAGTCGTAACTTAAAGGCAATCGAGAGCGAAAGGAGAATTGGATATGTTAGAAGAAATGACTTACAAGGAAGTGGACGGACTGCTTTATCCGCAGATAGAGATGCCGGACGAGACGGAGGATCTCACGAAGCTGGGCAAATACGGAAGGATGGCGATGAACTATCTAAAGGAGAACGAGCCGGCAAGATACAAGACGCTGATGAGATTCGGGAAGATGTACGAGAAGATGTCAGCGGTAGAGGAGGAAGCGAATCAGCTGTACGACCAGTTAGAGATGCAGTATCTGGCGAAGCACAAGCCACAGAATCCGTCATCGACAATGGAGATGTGGAAGATAAGAGAGCAGGCGAAGATGCAGGCAGAGGAAGTGGTACTGAATCAGATAGTGATGCAATTCCACTAGAATCTGATGATACAGAACTGAATAGGGAACTTGATGAAATCAATTCATTGGGTGTTAGTAAGGAAGCCGAATATACACAGGCTTCCTTTTTTTTCGACCAGAACGGGCAGGCAAGCATTGGCACCATTCATACTGAAGATGAAAACAATAATCAGTTTATGCGTCAGTTCGAGCAGGACAGAAAAGCTGCATTAGCAGGTAAATACAATTACCTGAATCCCAAAAAGTCTGCAACAGTACCAAGTGAGTATATCAAACAGGTGCTTATGAGAGGTACAGGTTTTATCGGTGGTAAGGGCAGGGTATGCAAGATTTTTGAAACAGAGATTGATGCAGGAACCAGGGCAAAGCGTATCAAAGCAGAATATGGTCAGGGAGGTGCAGGCTGGCCGGTTGACGGACTGGGACTGCACGGATATGACACATTTCATGGGAATGGACTGCGTTTTCAGTGGCGAGATGAGGATGGAGAGGTTGAAGGATATGTTTCGTGGAAAGATATCGAAAAAGAGCTTGGTGTCCTTATTCTTACAGGGGAATACCAGCCTGAGACACCTCGTATTGATGAGCTTGCGATGGACGGACTCCGTGAGGATGATGAGGTCATTGATGCCGAATACCGGGAAGTGGAACCGGAGGAGGCAGAATCAGAGATTGATGATTATGCAATACCGGATGAGCCGGAGAGCTATGCTTCTAACAGAGATTATGTAAGTGCAAAAGGCATGACACCACAGGAAACTGCCGATGAAGACCGCATGGTAACACAGGCAGAATATGGTGCAGAGATAGAAGCTGAAACAACTGAAAAAGATCCATCAGAGCTTCAGTATATTACACCGATTGATTATGCCAAGCGTATTGAGGAGCTTGATGAAGACCTGCGTGATGCGGCGGAGATTCTTGTAACAGATTGCAGCTGCTACACTCCGTTTAGGGCATTCCTTATGGATGTGGTGCAGTCTGATTTTGCATTTATGCCCAATAAACTTGACCTTATCAGGGATATTGCATTAGGGACAGATAATGCAGAAAGAAAAGCATATTCCAACAATAAGTATGGTCTTGTGGAGTACTCAATCAGAAGCGGATATGTGAAGATCAGCTATAAGAACAGGAATGGTGTGCGAAAGGAAGGTGCTCTCGACTGGCGTGAGTTATATGAAATCTTATCTTATATGGTAAAACAGCCATTTTACTGTGGAGAAGACCAGAAAAAGTATTATCAGGAGACAAAGCAGAAAGCTGACAGGGATAAGATGAATCCGGTCTATAAGAGATTCTTTGATATCGAGGATAGTGTAAGAGCCAATCGTCTTGAAACCAGGGAAAGAGCGATTGCAAATGGCTGGAATACCAAGATCGATGAGAATGGACATGTAGTTTCAGATGATGTGGTATCAGTATCTGTGGATGATATTCAGGCTGATACAGAATCACAGGAAACTGTGGATTTTACACCAAAGCAGGAGCCAGTACAGAAAGTAGAAAGTCTTGAAAATGAGAAGAATGTTGACGGACAAACGAAGCACAATTTCCATTACAATCTCTGGAAAATGGAAAAAGGCGGTCCCAAGACCAGATACCAGTGGAATATGGATGCAATCCGCACTTTAAAGCAGATTGAATCAGAGAACAGGCTTGCCACACCTGAGGAACAGAAAACTCTGTCGAAGTTTGTCGGATGGGGCGGACTGTCACAGGCATTTGATGAGGAAAACGCAGGCTGGAGCAAAGAATATGCAGAGCTTAAAGACCTTTTATCTGATGAGGAATACAGTGCTGCAAGGGCAACAGTAAATAACGCCTTTTATACTTCACCGGAGATTGCCATGTGCATAAATTCGGCACTTGTCCAGTTTGGTTTCAGAGGCGGCAATGTATTAGAGCCATCTATGGGTATCGGTAACTTCTTTGGAAGTATGCCGGCACCAATGCAGAGAAGTAAGCTGTATGGGGTGGAGCTTGACAGCATTTCAGGAAGAATTGCAAAGCAGCTTTATCAGAATGCCAATATCAGTATCACAGGATTTGAGAATACCACATATCCGGATAACTTCTTTGATGTGGTTGTCGGAAATGTGCCATTTGGTGATTATAAGGTATTTGATCCAAAGTACAACAAGTATAACTTCCGTATCCACGATTACTTCCTTGCAAAAGCACTTGGTCAGGTAAGACCGGGAGGCATGGTTGCAGTAATTACCACAAAGGGAACACTTGATAAGGCAAATCCTACTATCCGAAAGTATCTGGCTGAAAGAGCAGAACTTGTGGGAGCGATAAGACTTCCGAATACTGCATTTAAAGACAATGCAGGAACCGAAGTGACAGCAGATATCCTGTTTCTGCAGAAAAGGGAGAGAAAGATTGATATTGAGCCTGACTGGGTACACCTTGGTGTAACTGAGAATGGCATTGCAGTTAACTCTTATTTTGCAGAGCATCCGGAGATGATGCTTGGATCTATGGAATATGATACAAGGATTTATGGACAGGACAGCAGATATACAGTCTGTGTGAATAATGATGAGAACTTCAATATGTATGAAGCACTAAACAAAGCTATCGGTAATATCAAAGCACAGATGACAGATTTTGAGAGAGTGGCAGATGAGGCGGAGCAGACGGAGGAAGTTATCCCGGCTGATTCGGATGTGAGAAACTACACTTACACATTTTTTGAAGGAAAGCTCTATTATAGGGAAAATTCCGAGATGGTAAGAAAAGAGGTATCACAGACTGCCGAGGAGAGAATCAGAAGTCTTGACGAAATCAGACAGATAACAAGAGAGCTGATTGATATCCAGATGGATGGCTGCAGCGAGGAGGAGCTTTCTGATAAGCAGAGACTTCTTAATGTGAAATACGATGTCTTTATAAAGCAGTATGGAGCCATTACTTCAAAAGCAAACAGAATAGCTTTCAGGGATGACAGCGATTACCCGCTTCTTTGCAGCCTTGAGGAAGTAAATGAAGACGGGGAGGTGAAAAAAGCGGATATGTTTTATAAGCAGACGATTAAGGCAAAGACTGTCATAGACAGGGTAGAGACCGCTGTGGAAGCATTAAATGTATCCGTCAATGAATTTGGATATGTAAATCTTGCCTATATGCTCTCTATCTATGAGCCGGATATTACAAATGCAAAGGAAGAGCTTGCTGAAAAGTCCGGGCAGACAGCTGATGAGATAACATTTAGTGAAGATGCTTTGGCACAGCTTAGAAGGGCAGTTCTTGTGGAAGAGCTGGACGGACTGATTTTCCTTAATCCCGACCGCTACAACGAGAATAATCCGGACATCGGCTGGGAGACAGCAGACGAGTATCTTTCCGGAAATGTGAGAGACAAGCTTCGTGTAGCAAAAGCTATGGCGGCTGATACAGACAATCCACAGGCAGAAAGATTTGCAGGCAATGTGGCAGCACTTGAAAAGGTGCAGCCGGAATGGATTGAAGCTTCAGATATTGATGTAAAGATTGGTACGACATGGATTGAACCGCTTGATTATGAGCAGTTTATCTATGAACTTCTCAATACACCAAGACGTGCAAGAGCAGTCAGAAGTCAGTTTTACAATACAGGCATTCAGGTACACTTAAATAAGATGAGCATGGAATGGTTCATCGAGAATAAGAGCATGGATAAGCATTCAGTGGCAGCTACTAAGACCTATGGTACAAGCCGCATGGATGCTTATTCTATTTTTGAGGATACGCTGAATCTTAAAACTGTAACAGTAAGGGACAGGATTGATGACGGTGATGGCAAATATCATTACGAAGTCAATAAGAATGAGACAATGCTTGCAAGAGAAAAACAGAACATGATCAAGGAGAGGTTCAAGGAATGGCTGTTTGCAGAGCCGGAGCGAAGACAGAAGTATGTGGAGTATTACAACGAGACATTCAATAACATCCGCCTGCGTGAGTATGACGGAAGCCATTTACAGTTTCCGGGAATGAATCCGGCGATTGAGCTAAAGCCTCATCAGAAGAATGCGGTGGCTAGAATCCTTCTCGGAGGAAACACACTGCTTGCACACTGTGTCGGTGCCGGAAAGTCCTTTGAGATGATGGCTGCCTGCATGGAGCAGAAGAGACTCGGACTTGCCAATAAGACAATCATGGTTGTTCCAAAGCCACTTATCGGGCAGACTGCATCAGAGTTTTTAAGGCTTTATCCGTCAGCAAATATCTTAGTTGCCACAGAGCGTGATTTTGAAAAAAGCCGCAGAAAGCAGTTTGTATCAAGGATTGCGACAGGTGACTATGACTGCATTATCATGTCACACTCGCAGTTTGAGAAAATCCCAATCTCCGCAGAGAGAAAGGAGCGAATGCTTAACGAGCAGATTGATGAAATCAGCTATGCGATTGATGAGATGAAGGAGCGTAACGGGGAGCGTTGGACTGTAAAACAGATGGAAAGCCAGAAGAAAAAGCTGGAGGAGCAGCTGAAATCCTTATCAGATGAGAGCAGGAAGGATGACCTTATAACCTTTGAGGAACTTGGTGTGGACTCTATCATGGTTGACGAAGCGCACAATTTTAAGAACCTTGCGATTTTTTCCAAGATGAATAATGTGTCAGGTATCAGCAGCAGTGGAGCTAAGAAGTCAACGGATATGCAGCTTAAATGCCAGTATTTGTCTGAGATAAATGATGGCAGAGGCATTGTATTTGCGACAGGTACGCCAATATCCAATACCATGTGTGAGATGTATGTCATGCAGCATTACTTGCAGAAAGCAGCACTTGAAGAGATGGGAATCTATCACTTTGATTCGTGGGCAGCGAACTTTGGTGAAGTGACAACAGCACTGGAGCTTACTGTAGAGGGAAGCGGATTCCGTTTTAAGAGCAGATTTAATAAGTTTACGAATCTGCCGGAGCTTATGAATATCTTCCGTGAGGTAGCAGATGTGCAGACAGCCGACATGCTTGACCTTGATGTGCCAGCCCTCAGAGGTGGCAAGCCTATCATAGTGGAGTCGGAGCCTGACTGGTATGTGAAGCAGGTCATGGAAGATTTTGTTGTGAGGGCAGAGCGTATCAGAGGCGGTGGAGTTGATCCAAGCGTGGATAACTTCCTAAAGATTACCCATGAGGCAAGACTATTAGGAACAGATGCAAGATTGATTGATAAGGATGCACCGAACAATCCTGACGGAAAGCTCAATAAGGTTGCAGAAAATGTCTGGAAAGAATACGAGAAAGGAAATGCCAACGGTCATATAGGCTGCCAGCTTATTTTTTCGGATATCGGCACACCGGGACCGGATAAGGACTTTACCATCTATGATTATCTGAAGGAAACACTTATCCAGTATGGTATTCCGGCAGATGAGATAGCATTTATCCATGATGCCAAGACGGATGCACAGAGGGACGCACTTTTTAAGGAGATGAGGACAGGTAAAAAGAAGGTTCTTATTGGTTCAACAGATAAGTGTGGAACAGGTGTCAATGTGCAGACACACCTTGTTGCAATGCACCATGTCGATTGTCCGTGGAAGCCTTCTTCTATTGAACAGAGGGAAGGACGAGGCATACGGCAAGGCAACGAAAATGAAGAGGTGGCAATCTACAGATATGTCACCAAAGGAACCTTTGATGCATACAACTGGTCACTTGTCGAGAATAAGCAGCGTTTTATCAGTCAGGTTATGACAAGCAAGGCTGTAAGCCGAAGCTGCGAGGATATCGACGAGGCTACACTTTCCTATGCAGAGATCAAGGCGGTTGCTACAGGTAATCCTTTGATCAAGGAAAAGATGGAGATTGACAATGATGTCCAGAGATTAAAGCTCTTAAAGGCATCCTATGACAATCAGAGATATGGCTTGCAGGATAACTTTATGATCAAGTATCCGAAGCTCATTAAGACAGCAACAGAAAAGCTTGCCAATGTAAGAGAGGATGTAAAGGCAAGGGATAAAGAACTGATTGATAATTCGGAATTTGCCATTACCATAGGCAAAGCAACCTATACTGAGCGTGTGGATGGTGGAATGATGATGCTTGAAGCAATCAGCAAGTGCAAGACCGGAGAGACAACTGCAATCGGCAAATTTCACGGATTTGATCTGCTTGTGGAAAAGAACTTCCTTGGCATCAATTATATGGTGCTTCGTGGAAAGACAGAGTATAAAGCAGAGCTTTCCACCAGTCCGGTCGGCAGTATGGTGAAGCTTGAAAACCTGTTCAATGGACTCCATGAGAACATTGATTTCTTAGAAAAGAAGATTGAGCAGTACCAGAATGACCTTGAAGCATCAAAGACTGAGTATGATAAGCCATTTGCATATAGCACGGAGCTGGAAGAAAAGCTGGCAAGACAGTGTGAACTGAATGTCCAGCTTGACCTTGAGAACGCAAAGGCTGTGGATGCAGACCTGAGCGGACCGGAGAAAGAAAGAGAAGCAGATGACAGGATGGAATCTGCAGCAATTGTAGCAGAGGATAAAGGTGCTTATCCAGCCGACAGAGAGGGCAGAACACGATAGGAGAGTGAATAATATGAGCATAAGAAAAGTGGTCGCAGGACTACTGATTACAGCAGGGATTGCCATTATGGCAGTCCCTTTTTTCTGGCGGGCAACAGGAGAAAAACAGACAGAACAGCTCATAAGTGAATTTGAGCAGACATTGGAGGATGATTACGATGAAGAAACAGATGTGGAGGAAGAGCAAACCTCCATTAGTAAAGACGATGAAGCCATTTTTAAAGAAGGCGGTGTTATCGGTATCATTGAGATACCGGGCATAGATATCCGGTATCCGGTAATGGAAGGAACCACAAGTAAAGTGCTTAATGCCGGGATCGGTCATATAGAAGAAACAGCAGGGATTGGGGAGAGTGGCAACTGTGTATTGTGCGGTCACAATGGCAGCAGATATGGCACATTTTTTACACCACTAAGTCAGATATCCATAGGTGATGAAGTAATGATAACCGACAAAAATGGGCTGAAGCATATTTATGAGGTAACAGAGACAGAGGTAGTAAATCCGTATGATAACAGCATCAAGACACAGGGCGATGAAAAAGAACTAACTCTTTTTACCTGTTCCCAGAAAGGAACCATGCGTTTTGTGGTCAGGTGCATTTATAAGGAGGCGGTGATGGATGAATAAGAGATACCGGTTAGGTGAGATAGAAGAGGCAGTATCGGAAATGGAAGAGCTAATTGACATCGAGGATGATATTGCAGAGATTGATGATGACTTTCAGATAGTCGTAAGCGGCTGGTCTGTGTATGTCGAAAGCCTGAATCTGACACTCAGACAGGGAATAGCCTGTGTATGGGATGCAGAGGAAGGATTATTTATGCCTGATTTTGATGTGACCATCGTGTATGAGGGGAACATTGAAACACAGGAGTGGCTCTACTATGAGCAGGACGGAATGGTCGTTACACTTGGCAACTGGTTAAATGGCAGATTGTCTTGTGAACAGATAGAACAGCTTTGGTGTGAGCTTATCATACCAAATCAAAACAAAGAACAAAAAGAAAGCGAGGAATAGCATATGAAGTATTCAATTAAGGTAAACGAAGTAAGGGCAAAAGAGGGCAGCAATATCAAGGGATTTGCCACAGTGGTATTTGGGGATTCATTTAAGATTACCAATATTGCAATCCTTGAGAATAAGGACAAGGGTGAGCTTTTCGTATCAATGCCAAGATACCGCTCCAATGAGCGTGATGAAAGCAATGGCGTGATCTATAAGGATGTGTGCAATCCTATCACAGCAGAGTTTCGAGAGGAACTCTATACCAATATCCTTGATGCCTATGCAAGAATCAAGGAACCGGAGAAAGAGGAGACACAGAAGCAGGACAGAACACAGGAAATGCCAGAGTTTTCCGTAACTGTGACACCTTATGAGAGGGAAGGCAGTAACATCAAAGGACTTGCCCGAATTTACTTTGAAAACAGTTTCATTGTTAATAACATCAATATCGTGCAAGGCAAAGAAAAAATCTTTGTATCAATGCCTTCTTATAAGACAAAGCAGGTGGACGAGCACGGCAAGCCAATCTATCAGGATGTCTGCTATCCGGTTACAAAGGATTTCAGGGAAAAACTCTATAATGAGATTATCTCGGAATATGAGAAAGCAAAGGATAAGAGCAACGAAAAGGCGAGGGAGAGTGCAGAGAAACATCATGGCAATCCCGATAAAGAGAAGGACAAAGAGGCAACACCCTTTCGATAATTAGTAATCAGAGTACAGGGGCGGCCAAGGCTGCCCCATTTACAGAATGGAGGAAACAGAATGGATATGGAAGCAGGAAAAACACTTACCAATGAGGATGTTATAAGGGAACTTCTCGAATTACTAAAGAAAAATGCCATGAAAGAGCAGGCAAACGATGTATTTGAGATATGCAGCTATGTGGATGGACTGGAGAAAAAGATTGATTCCATGACGGAAGAACTCACCAACATGCAGAACCAGATCAAAGAAATGCAGGAGGATACACTTGTCAATAATGCTAAAAAGGCATTGTCGGAAGCACGGGAGCGACTTAATACCAGATGTGAGCAGATAAAGTCGCAGGTATTGGAAGTGAAAGCACAGGTCAAATCTACAGCAAAGAGCATAGTTGATGAAGCAAAGGAAAAGGGAAGAGCTGCATTATACAGGGTGTCGGAGTTCTTAGGAATTAAGAAAATGCTTCTTGATATCCGAGAAAATGTAAGAGGTGCAATCAAGACAACGGATAAGGATATAGCAAAGACGGCACTTCTTGCAAAAGGATTTCGAGAAGCCGGGCAGACAGCAGCCAATGCGTTTCGTACTTTTGATGACAAGCCGGAGGTGGATTACTCACAGAAAGAGCAGAAACATCCTCAATTGTAATCCAAGATTCCATACCCACTATCTTGGATAAGTGTAAAAGTTAATAGTTATCAGTGTAAAAGAGAGGTATGGATTTTCTTTTACAAATGAATTGAGACTGACTGGATAGTTGGTCTCTTTTCTGTTATGCTTTGATTTCTGGCGGCTGGAAAGGAGTCACCATGTCAAAGTTTTTATCTTATGAAGATCGAATGATTATTGCTCAACGCCTTCAGGAGAATGCCTCCTTTGGGGCAATTGGTATAGAGTTAGGAAAAGACCGTACAACCATTGCCAAGGAGATTAAAAAGTATTCCTATGACAAGAAAAGCGGTCGTCCCGGATATCCGTATAATCCTTGTAAATTCCGTGCTACATGCAAAGCAAAAAGGATTTGCGGAACAAGCTGTACACACCAATCTGCTTACAAATGCAGCCTGTGCTCTGAATGCACCTTACATTGTTCTGATTTTGTAGAAGATGTCTGTTCTGTCAAAAATAAGCCGCCTTATGTTTGCAATGGCTGTAGTCTGCTGCCGAAATGCACGTTATTAAAACGTATTTATGATCCGGCAGATGCACATGAGAGTGCACATCATGCTGTTTCGGAAGCTAGAACCGGTATCATGTCCAACGAAGATGATATTGCAAGAATTAACGGAATCATCAGTCCTTTAGTTAAAAACGGGCAGTCGCTTCATCAGATCTATCTTGATCATGTAGATGAACTGATGTGCAGTGAAAAGACATTGTATAACTACGTGGATGCACAGCTGTTTGATATCAGGAACATTGATCTGCCCCGTAAAGTGAAATACCGTCCCCGTTATAAGAAGCCTGAATTTAAAGTTGACCGGGGCTGCCGTATTGAACGAAGCTACGCTGACTTTCAAAAATATCTGGAAGCACACCCGGAAACGACCATTGTACAAATGGATAGTGTGATTGGTCGTGTAGGAGGAAAATGTCTTCTTACCATACACTTTGTAGAAAGCAGTCTCATGCTGGCTTTTTTGCGGGACGCAAATACATCAGCCTCTGTAATAGAGATCATAAACTTATTGGATGAAGTCCTTGGGGCAAAAACATTTAATAGCTTGTTTCCGGTTATTCTGACAGATAACGGAAGTGAATTTTCAAATCCAAAGGAAATCGAAAAACGTGGCACCATTCCATGCAATAGAACAAAGATATTTTATTGCGATCCAAGTGCTCCTTATCAAAAAGGAGCCTGTGAAGTCAACCATGAATTGATACGTCGTATCCTGCCAAAAGGAAGCAGTTTCGATGAACTGACACAACAGGATATTACTCTGATGATGAACCATATCAATTCTTATAAGAGAAAAAAGCTGAACAACCGTAGCCCATACGAAACGTTCAGCTTTTACTATGGAGAAGATGTGCTTAAGATACTTGGATGCTCACCGGTTGCCGCCGAGAACATTATTTTAAAGCCCAAACTTCTCAAAAAGTAATAAATAAATTTGCTGAGTGCCGCCAGAACCAGAATAGAACAACTCTATCCAATCAAAAACAGGGATGGATTCTCCGAATACAAAAATTTCGAGAGGGAATTGATCTCTGGTTGTCGTACGCAAATTTATTGCTGAACGTATTATATCATATCGTAATGGAAATGAAAATTCGGGAATCTTGCTTACAAACCGGGACTTTTATTTACAAACCGGGAATCTCGGTTACAAAACAGGACTTTCATTTACAAACTGGGAGTCTTGGGTTACAAAGGGGATTCTCGTGTTACTATTTACCAAGAGCAGAAACATCCAATTACAAAGGCGGTGCTTGCACCTATGAAAGCAGTGAAAAAGATGCTTGTATCAATGGAGCTTCATCTGGATGCATCTATTGATAAGCTGGATAATCTGGCTATGAATGTGCAGCTTGATAAGGAAAAGCATATGGAGAATGAGAAGGAGCAGGAACAGACAGAACCGGAGAGGGCAGAAGCTGAGCAAGTAGAAGCAGAGATTGTATATGCACCAATGGTCGCTGAAACGCATGAGTATCAGTATAATGCAGATGCATTTGAGGCTAGAGGTGTAGATGAGGTGAAGCATGAAGCGGCACATAAGGAAGTATCGAAGGTAAGGGAAGATAAAGCCAGATAGTTTTGAGGACGTGGGAGAGATTCTGCGTCCTTTTTTAATGCGGATAGATATAATATGATGAGAAAATGGGCTGATGAAGCAACTAAAACAGCAGTATGGGAAGTGTATAAGTTCATTCACGTGAATACTGTTGCACCTTTTGGAACTTTCAGGACAAAAATAAGGAAATGGAAGAAGATTGTGTAGTAATCTGAAATATGGGAAATATCACAAAAAGCGAATGAGAATTTTGTGGTGGGTTACACGTTTAACCTTTGTAAAAACAATATTTCTATTGTAATATTGAACCAGAATATTAAAAATCAGTAATCAATGTGATGTAGAACAAAGGAGAAAACACATGAATAAAGAAATGACCATAAATGGGAAAAGCTATACAATAATTAAACTGCTAGGAAAGGGTAAAGGTGGATATTCTTATTTGGCAGAGTCTGGAAATAACAGGTATGTTTTGACGCAGATACATCATGAACCATGTGATTATTATCAGTTCGGAAACAAGCTTACTGGTGGTATGCGTTCCTGCTTCCGGGAGCAATCGCAATTTTGTGTTCTTTGTCACACAGAAAAGAAGAAAACGCCGGGAAATACTATTCGGTATTTTCTATGCCTGTAAACCTTTCGAGATTTGAATTTGCTAAGGGCATTATCTTAGTCGAAAAACTGCTTGTTTCAGCGATATTTTTAGCATTGCTTATTTCTATCAGTAATATCATTGCTCCGGCAACGGCAGTGTATTCTCTTTTACACAGCATTACAGGAAGTATCGGAATTATCCTTGCGTCTGTCTGGCAAATCCCTTTGGGACAGTGATGGCACTACTGATCACGTCGGATTGGTAGAACGGGTAGAAAATGGCCGCGTCTACACGGTGGAGGGAAACTCCGGCGGTATGGTCCGGCAGAGCAGTTATCCTATCGGAGACATCAGCATTTACGGGTATGGAATACCAAACTACTAGCCGAGATAAAAAGGTCAGCCGCTTGTAGGCGGCTGGATACATAATATTAAACTTTTTTGTGTAATTTACGATAATCACGAGGAGACATTCCTACTTTTTGCTTAAAAAGGTAGGTAAAGCTACTTTGCTGAGCATAACCAATAATAGCCGAAATTTCTCCGATTTGATAATAACTATTTATGAGAAGTTCTTTCGCACGTTCTATTCGCAAATTATTGATAAATTCTATAAGCGTTACACCACTTACAGAATGAAATAATTCAGAAAGTTTAGATTTACTCATTTGGCACATTCTAGCAATATTTTTGACATCCAAAGATTCACAATAATGTTGTTGTAAAAAATGAATTAAACGATGTATTGCTTCACGATCTGCATCACAAATACTTCTTACGGAAGGCGAAAGTGATTCTTGAATATGCCAGTCAACTAAACATGCAATTAGTTCAAGTGCTTTTGCTTCATAGAAAAGTTCACTTGTTGCTATAATGGGTGTATAATCGGCAATTTCTTTAAAAATAGAAATTACAGAAGGAATATTTATCGTTCCATTCATCAACGCAGCTATGCGAGGTAAATCTGAAAAATCACGATCATACAAACTGCTTAGACGAGAATTATAAAATTCTGGTGTAAAAGCAATGCTGACGCTATCAATAGAACTAGATGCTGGCAGAGTATACTCATGTTCACCGTCTGGCAAATAATATCCAAGAAGCTGCTCTTTCTGTTCACTATTTTTATCGGATACAGCCTTAGCAACTATCGGAGAACTTAAGGAAATTACTAACATTGCGGGATGATGATAACGATAGTGCATTTCTTTATAATAAGTTAAATGATAAATGGTAACGGAAAAATAAGGATTAACCGGATATGTCCAAAGATAACCATTTCCTAAATCAGCATTAGGTACCATTGTAAAACCGCAACCGTTATTTTGACTGTTCGACTTTTCTGGAGTAAGCCCTAGTTGCGGAAACAAACCTTGCATAAAAGGATCTGTATTCAAATCACATTCTCTCCTTTTTAGTAAAAAATCCAATTTATTTAGGGAAACGTCCAAATCTATTATCCATGTATTGAAACAAATAAAGGTGGACGATATACTAAATAAGCGCAGTTAGCAATATCTAACTATATGGCATAAGTATATCATATTTTATGAAAAAGAACAAGGAGGGAAATCAATGCTACCAGTATATATATCATCCACCTAGTTATTAGAGGCAAAACATGTTAAAGACTAGATATTAGATAGGAGAATGGAATAATGAGTAAAGAACTAAATTCAAACAAACTAAATGGTAAAGATTTAATTAATGCAGGTATTTTCTCTGCTATTTATGTAGTAATTATTATGCTTGTTGCGTGTACTGTTGGCATGATTCCAATAGGATTTATCTTATTGACGCTTCTTGTCCCTTTACTTGAAGGAATACCAATGATGTTATATTTTTCCAAAATCAAAAAAGTAGGTATGATTATGATCCTTCAAGTAGTTATCGGGCTTGCTATGATTATTACCGGTATGGGATATGACCTTCTTATATGGGGAATTGTTACAGGGATTATTGCTGAAATTATTATGAAAGTTACGAAATATAAAAAAGGGATTGCATGTGTACTTGCTTATGCTGTATCTTGCATTTGTATTGCCGGTAACTATGTTCATTGGATTGGTGCAAGTGATGAATGGTTAGCAAGCAAAGCAGCCGGTTATGGAGAAGTTTATATGAATACCATTGCTGGATATTTCAAAATTTGGTGGGTATTTCCTGTTATGATAATTCTTTGCTTTTTAGGTGGCCTTATTGGAGGGCTTATTGGACGTAAAGTAATGAAAAAACATTTTGAAAAGAGTGGGTTAGTATAAATGGCTTCAGAATTATATCAAGAAAAGGCTTCGTCAAAGCAGCTCTATCTTGATCCACGGACCAAAATTCTGCTTTGCCTCAGTGTTTCTACAACATTAATTGCAGGTAATGGTACAGGATATTTGTTATATTTACATTATGCTCTGGCTGTCCTTCCTCTCATTTTTTTGTTGATTTTGAGAAAGTTTAAGGCTGCACTTTATTACGTTACTGTGTATGCCTTTGCTGTTTTTGTTCCAGACTTAATTATGCCATACCTTCCAAATGCAGTTAATCTTTTATTTACAGGTGTATTCGCATTTTCAACAAAACTAATACCAGGAACTATGATGGCGTATTTCTTATTTGCAACAACATCTGTCAGTGAATTTATTGCAGCAATGGATCGTATGCACATTACAAAGAAATTGTCAGTCCCTATTTCAGTTATGTTTAGATTCTTCCCTACTATAAAGGAAGAATATCGAAACGTTCAAGATGCAATGAAATTACGAGGAGTAGGTTCTGTTCGTGATCCTATGAAAATGTTGGAATATCGTATGGTTCCGTTTTTAATGAGCGTGGTATCCATAGGAAATGATTTATCTGCCTCCGCATTGACAAGAGCATTAAACTCTCCGAATAGAAGGACGAATGTATGCAATATAGGTTTTACATGGCGTGACGTAATAACATTTATAGGAATTTTCTTTTTCTTTTCTTTGTATTTTAGCATTATGTTATGGCAAGGAGGTACAGTATGATCAAGTTTAATAACGTAGATTTTACATATCAAAATGCCCAAAACGGAGCAGGTGTTCATAATATCACTCTTTCTATCCCACAAGGGCAGGTTGTTCTTTTATGTGGAAGTTCTGGATGTGGGAAGACTACTTTAACAAGAATGATTAATGGACTAATTCCTCACTTTTATGAAGGAGAAATGAAAGGAGATGTCACTGTTTGTGGTATGTTGACCGCAGACAGTGACTTATATGAAATTGCTCCATTTGTAGGAAGTGTATTTCAAAATCCTAAATCTCAATTTTATACGGTAAAAACAGATACTGAGATTGTTTTTGGGTGTGAAAATGTTGGAATGCCAAAAAAACAAATACTTTCAAATTTTGAAAATACAGTTAAAGAGTTGAATATATCAACTCTTTTAGGAAAAAGCTTGTTTTCTCTTTCAGGAGGAGAAAAACAAAAAATAGCATGTGCTTCTGTGGCTGCGTTGTTCCCTTCTATTATTGTGATGGACGAACCGACTTCCAATTTAGATATGAAATCTATCTCTTATTTAAAAGAGATTATCAAAAAATGGAAGAAAAGTGGAAAAACAGTTATTATTGCAGAACACCGATTATATTGGTTGATGGACTTAGCTGACAGAGTGATTTACATGGATAATGGGTATATAGTGCAAGACCTTCTTATCAACGAATTTAGGGAATATTCTGAAAACGATTTGCACCAAATGGGCTTGCGCAATTCTATTGCATCTGAAAATAGCTTGTACAGGTGCAATGAAAGAGATACAGGGCTTACGTTTACTGATTTTAGTTTTTCGTATAAAAACGCACCACATAAGGCGTTAGACATTGAAAAACTTTCTATTCCTAAAGGCGCAATAGTAGCTGTGTTAGGAAACAATGGGGCGGGAAAAACAACATTTGGGCGCTGCCTTTGCGGATTAGAGAAAAGGTGCAAAGGTACTGTGATTTTAGAAAATCGAGAATTAACTCAAAAGCAGAGGATTGCTTTATCTTATATCGTAATGCAAGACGTAAATCATCAACTGTTTACAGAAAGTGTAATTGATGAAATTCTTCTTTCAATGGAAAAACAGCCGGGAACTTTGGAGGAAAAAGAAAAGCGAGCTATGGAGATACTACATCTACTTAAATTACAAGAATTTAGAGAGTGTCACCCCATGTCATTGTCTGGAGGCCAAAAGCAACGTGTTGCAATAGCCAGTGCGTTAGGATCAGGGAAAAAAATTCTTGTATATGACGAGCCTACCAGTGGTTTAGATTACAGACACATGCTAGATGTTGCAGAAGCAATTCGGGAAATGAAAAAAGCTGACAATACTCAGTTTATTATTACCCATGATGCAGAACTTGTTTCCCATTGCTGTGACTATATTATCCTTATGCAGTCAGGGAAAATCATAAAACAAGGTTCATTAATGAATCAAGATATAAATAAAGCAGTACGGGAATTCTGGAAACAGTAATTCCCGATTGTTTAGAAAGGAAATGAAATAAATGCTAAAAAAGATATTATATTATGGAAAAGAAAACAATAAAAAAACCGTTAGGTCAATTATTGTTCTCTTTTTATCTGTGATTTTTCAAATAGCCCCTTTTCTTTTTATATATTTTATAATTGGCAAAATACTAAATCACCAGACAGTTACAATATCATTTATTATAATATGTGCAGTTGGAACTGGCATTTCATTATTTTTACAGGCGATTACATATTGTAAAGGATTAGGACTATCACATGAAGCGGCTTATGGCACTTTAATGAATTTAAGAATATCATTACAAGGTAAAATGGAAAAATTACCTTTAGGAGTCATTGAAGGTAAAGGAACAGGTACATTTAAAAAGATTTTTATTGATGATATTGACAGCTTAGAGGTCTTATTGGCTCATGGAATACCAGAGGGCCTGTCTAATTTAATGGGGATTCTGGCTGTTTATTTTTTTATCTTTATTATTGACTGGAAAATGGGATTATTGGTACTTTTTACTATTCCGATGGGTATGATACCAATGATTCTAATGTATAAAATTGGTAACAAAGGTATGGAAGCTTACTACACTGCTGGACAAGTAATGAATAATACTATTGTTGAATATGTAAACGGTATGGAGGTTGTAAAAGTATTTAATAAATCGGGTGAATCCTATGAAAAATTCAAAACCGCTATTTGTAATTATAGGGACTATACTCTTGCATGGTTTAAGGCATGTTGGCCCTGTATGGCAGCTTATAGCGCACTTATTCCATGTACAATCTTATTTGCACTTCCAGTAGGCTCATGGCTAGTATTACAAGGAATAATAGAATTATCTCAATTTGCCTTAGTATTATGTCTGGCATTAGGATTAGGTTCTCCTTTATTACGGACTATGTCATTTACTTCTGTAATGCCACAGGTAAAATATAAAATTGACGAATTAGAAAAATTAATGGATATTCCCCCTTTAAAGGAAGGTTCTGCTCTTTTTGAAGGAGAAGATTATAATATTTGCTATGATAATGTCTGCTTTGGCTATGATGAAAAAGAAATCTTACATCATGTATGTCTTAACCTAAAACCGAATACTAAAACTGCTTTTGTTGGAGAATCCGGTTCAGGAAAGAGTACACTTGCTAAACTGTTGGTCCATTATTATGATGTAAATTCTGGATCTATCTCGATAGGCGGACAAAATATCTGTGATATGAGTTTGGAAACTTTAAATAATCTTGTTTCCTATGTTTCGCAAGATAATTTTCTTTTTAATACAACTCTTATGGAAAATATACGGATTGGAAAACCCAATGCTACGGATGAAGAAGTAATAGAGGCCGCTAAAAAGGCTCAATGTATGGAATTTATTAAAAAATTTCCTGAAGGGTTTAAAACCTTAGCTGGTGATTGTGGTAATCAATTATCAGGTGGAGAAAAACAAAGAATTACGTTGGCAAGAGCTATTTTAAAAAATGCGCCTATTATCATTCTGGATGAGGCCACTGCTTTTGCTGACACCGAAAATGAAGCAAAAATTGAAGCAGCTATTTCAGAATTTGTGCATAATAAAACATTGATTGTTATTGCTCATAGATTGTCATCTATTATTAATGCAGATCAAATATGTGTATTAAAAGCCGGAGAAATTATTGGCTGTGGTGTACACGAGGAGTTATTAGAAAATAACGAGTGTTACAGGACTCTATGGGAGGCACATCAGAAAAGTCAAGGGTGGCAACTGGGTAAAGGGGGGATTTTATGATTTTGAATATGATGACACGTATACTAAAAGTATCCGGAAAATATAAAAAACAAATTCAAATAGCTTTTATTTTTTCTGTTTTAAATGCAGTTCTTGCTAAAATGCCAATTTTATATGCAATGATTATAATAAGTAAATTATATTATGGGACAATGACTTCACTTCATGCTATATATGTCGGCATAGTAATGGTTATAACCATCATTTTGCAAATGATTTTTCAACATGCAAGTGATCGTTTACAAAGCGGAGCAGGATACTTACTATTTTCTGATAAACGAATCGAATTAGGTGAACATCTAAAGCGCTTGCCAATGGGATATTTTACAGAAGGAAATATTGGTAAAATTAGTTCCGTTCTTTCTACGGATATGCTTTTTATTGAAGAAAATGTAATGGCAAAAATAGCTAATATTTTAAGCTACGCTTTTTCCGCAATAATTTTAGTTGTATTTATGTTTATAATGGACTGGAAATTAGGAATTATTGCTACCATAACCTCTATAATTGCAATTTTAATAGGGCAAAAAATGAATAAAGTATCCCTAAAGGAAGCGGAAGTACGTCAAGAACAGAGTGAGCATTTAACAGAGGCGGTATTGTCGTTTGTAGAAGGAATTTCTGTTATTAAAAGTTATAATCTTTTGGGAAACAAGTCAAAAGAGTTAAGCGAAAATTTTCGCCAATCAAGAGATAAAAATATACAGTTTGAAGAAATGGTTACACCCTGGATGCGTGGCCTAAGCTGGTTGTATGCAATAGGAATTTTAGGAATTTTAATTAGTGGTTTATTTTTGTTTATATCTGATACATTGTCGTTGACTTATACAATGGGTATGCTTTTATTTGTTATAGAGATTTTTAATCCTTTAAAATCATTATATGCAGAATCAAATAACATGACAATCATGGAAAGCTGTTTGGATCGAATAGAAGAACTTTTTGCAGTAGAAGAACTTCCAGACAAAGGTAAAAAGGAAATTAACACGTATGAATCAGAGTATGTTGTAGAATATAAAAATGTTTGTTTTTCTTACGGTAAAAAGGAAGTATTGCATGATGTGTCATTTGGTTTAAAGGAAAATTCTATGACGGCTTTAGTAGGCAAAAGTGGTTCTGGAAAATCAACAATCGCTAATTTATTAGTGCGTTTTTGGGATATTAACAGTGGAACAATATATATTGGCGGTATTGATATAAAAGAACTCCCATTATCTGTTTTAATGAATCAAATTAGTATGGTTTTTCAAAATGTTTATTTATTTGAAGATACTATCTATAACAACATTTTAATGGGACGTTCAGATGCCACAGAACAAGAGGTTATAGAAGCTGCAAAGAAAGCCAGATGTTATGATTTTGTTATGGAACTTCCAAATGGTTTTCAGACTATTATTGGCGAGGGAGGCGCAAGCTTATCAGGAGGAGAAAAACAACGTATTTCTATTGCGCGCTCTATTCTAAAAAATGCGCCTATTATTATTTTGGACGAAGCTACCGCAAGCATTGACAGTGATAATGAAAGTTATATTCAAGAAGCAATAGATGCGTTAGTAAATGGGAAGATACTTTTAGTGATAGCTCATAGGCTTAATACAATCAAAAATGCTAATCAAATATTAGTTTTAGATGAAGGAAAAATAACAGAACATGGGACACATGAAGAATTAATAATACAAGACGGTTTGTACCGTTGCTTGTGGTCTAGCCAACAAAATACCGGAACATGGAAAATTAATTAGAGATTATTAGGCTTTCTCTGCTCTAAATCATTTTGGAAAGGAGGTTTGCTATGTGATTTTAACTTCATCATTGGAAGATTATCTGGAAGCTATTTTGATTATTCAACAAAATCACGGTTATGTACGCTGTACAGATGTGGCGGATCATTTAAGAGTGAAAAAACCGTCTGTAAGCCGGGCGGTAAAGGAACTGTCTAAAAAGAAATGTGTGATGAAAAAAACAGATGGTACACTCTCCTTAACAGAGCAAGGACAGAAATTAGCTAAACAGATTTATGAGAGACATTTGTTTTTTACTCAGCAGCTTATGGATGTGGGCGTTCCTTATGAGATTGCAGAACAGGACGCTTGTCGATTAGAACATGTTATCAGTGAAGAAAGTTTTAAGAGATTAAGAGAAGCAAACAAAAGAAATGGGAGGTGATACCATCGGAAAAGTAATAATTTTAGATTTACAGGATAACGGCACACTGGCCTTTACAGAAATCCTTGCTTTTCTGAAGAAGCACCCCGATTTTGAACGGTACAGCTTAGGGCAAGAAACGATATTATCACTTCCCGGTCTTGAAATTCACATGGACAAGCGAAAAGTATATCGTAACAATCAGGAGATTAAGCTGACAGTGAAGGAATATAAAATCCTCTGCTTTTTGGTGGCAAACAGAAACCGTGTCCTTACCTATGAGTAGATTTATCAAAGAGTATGGGGCGAGGACGCAATCGGAAATGAAAGTAATGCGGTGGGCTGCCACGTCCGTAATCTGCGGAAAAAGCTGCTCCAGGCGGCCCCTGATTCCCCATTCAATCTCCAGTTTGTTCGCCAGTATATGCAATTTCTATCTCATAGCCGCCGTTCTCATAGTAGGCGTGGGAAAAATAGTATCTTTTCATTCATGGAGTTTAGAAGTACATCAATGTGCTTTCTGCAAGAACTTGACCTCGCCCCTCCGTCCGCATGAATAAACTGGTCAACTGAAACGTCAAACATGGTAATGAGTTTAACAAAAAGGTCGAAGCTGGGATACTGACCTTTGTTCTCAATATTCATAATGGTACGGGAGTCACGGTCTACTAATTCCGCAACATAGGCTTGTGTCCAGCCATTTTCTTCTCTGGCTCGTTTGAGAGCTGCCCCGAGGCCGTGAAAGTCAAACCTTCTTTCATCTTGGTTCATTCTCATATCACCCTATATCATTCTACATTTCGTGTTGAATTATGAGAATGTAATGAAATTTTACATTAAGTAGTATTTTATTTCGCATCCATGTGGGCTCTAACTTGTATTATTCGAGGTAGAGAACTATAATATATCCTGTGGAGGTGCGAAATGGACTATATGACATTGAAAGAGGCTGCCGAAAAGTGGGGCGTGACACCTCGTAGGGTAAATTATTATTGTGCCGGTGGGCGTATCCCCGGCGCTCTGAAAATGGCCGGTGTTTGGCTGCTCCCTAAAACTGCGGAGAAGCCGCTTGATGGCCGGACAAAACAAGGAAAGGAGCAAAAGCATGAGTAATATATTACTTCTTGAAGATGATTTGAGCCTGATTAACGGGCTTTCTTTTGCGTTCAAAAAACAAGGATTTGAATTAGTTGTTGCCAGAACCCTCAAAGAAGCAGATAGTTTGTGGATGGATGGAAAATATGATTTGCTGGTGCTTGATGTATCTCTGCCGGATGGTACCGGATTTGAATTTTGCAAAAAGGTACGGCAAGTTTCCAAAGTTCCCATCATTTTTTTGACGGCGGCAGATGAAGAAATAAACATTATCATGGGTTTGGACATTGGTGGAGATGATTATATTACAAAACCGTTTAAGCTGGGAGTGTTAGTATCCAGAGTAAATGCACTGCTTCGTCGGGCAAAAGATTTCAGCTCCGCAGATACACAACTGGAATCCAACGGAATGAAAGTGCTTTTGCTGCAAGGGCAGGCGTTTAAGAATGGAAAGCTATTGGATTTGACTGCCGCAGAATATAAGTTGCTGTGTCTATTTATGAGAAACCCGAACATGGTACTTACCAAAGAACAGATTTTAGATAAGCTATGGGACTGCGATGGGAATTATATTGACAGCAGTACCCTTACCGTATATATGAGGCGGCTGCGTATAAAGATCGAGGATAATCCGAGTGAACCGCAAATGCTCCTGACAGTTCGGGGAATGGGATACAAATGGAATGTGACCCGGTGAGGTGGCCTATGAAAATATTTGCAAACAAAGAAATCAAAAAATTGTTTCTTGCAGTATCCGTTATTTGGGTGGCCTCCCTTCTGTTAACACAAGGGTTCTTATGGTTGTGCTATCAGCGGTGTTCTTTGTTCCTATTGCTTGTTTTCGTATTGACAGGAGGAGCGATATTGGCGGTGGGTTGTTCTTATTTCAAAAAGCAAAATCAAGTCATGGAACAGGCGGTATCACAGCTTCAAGCGTATCTTGACGGCGATCACAATGCCCGTATTGAATGTGATGAGGAAGGCGAGCTATATCGGTTGTTTCATACTGTCAATTCTATGGCCGCTGTCTTAAATGCTCACGCAGATAACGAACTCCGGGAAAAGGAATTTTTGAAAAATACAATCTCTGATATTTCCCACCAACTGAAAACACCGCTGGCTGCTTTGAATATTTATAATGGTCTGCTTCAAGACGGGGATATGGAACCTGGTGCGGTAAAAGAATTTGCTGATTTATCCGAACAGGAACTTGACCGCATTGAAATATTGGTGCAAAACTTGCTCAAGATTACAAAACTGGATGCCGGGGCCATTGTGTTGGAAAAGACCACAGAGAATGTGGCGGATATGATGCGGGATATTGAACTGCATTTTGCATATAGAGCCAGACAGGAAAAGAAGAAAATCATTCTGTCTGGCTCAGATCATCTTTCTCTTTTCTGTGATCGTGATTGGTTGTCTGAGGCAATCGACAATATTGTGAAAAATGCGTTTGACCATACGGAAAATGGTGCTGTCATTGGCATTACATGGAAGGCGTTGCCATCAGGTATTCAAATTGTGGTAAAGGACAATGGATGTGGCATCCACCCGGAAGATATACACCATATTTTCAAGCGTTTTTATCGCAGCCGTTTTTCAAAAGATACACAGGGTATTGGTCTCGGCCTTCCGCTTGCGAAAGCAGTCATTGAAGCACATGGAGGAGCAATCGAGGTAGACAGTGAATTAGGCAGAGGGACAAGTTTCACGATAAATTTTCTGATTCCTACAAAATTGTAGGATGATTGTAGGGTTACAGTAATATTTCAGTGCTATTCTTTCAATCGTAGACAGGAAATGAAGCTTACCTGTCTACATCGCGAGAACATAAGAAAGAGGTGTTTGCACTATGAATTTATTAGAGGTCAAGAATATTTGTAAGACCTATGGCAGCGGTGAAACTGCTGTAAAAGCGCTTAGGAATGTTAGCTTTTCTGTTCCTAAGGGAGAATATGTGGCAATCGTCGGAGAATCTGGTTCGGGTAAAAGCACACTGCTGAATATGATCGGTGCGCTGGATATGCCAACTTCGGGCAAGGTGTTGATTGATGGCAAGGACATTTTTTCCATGAATGACCGAAAACTGACGGTATTTCGACGCAGGAATATCGGCTTTATCTTTCAGGCGTTTAACCTTATCCCGGAGTTGACGGTGGAACAAAATATTATTTTTCCGCTGTTGCTGGATTATCAAAAGCCGGATAAGAGATATTTGGAGGAACTGCTGACGGTTTTGAATTTGAAAGATCGTCGTAATCATTTACCCAGTCAGCTTTCCGGCGGTCAACAGCAGAGAGTGGCGATTGGCCGCGCATTGATTACCCGTCCTTCTCTGATTCTGGCAGACGAGCCAACAGGAAATTTGGACTCACAAAACAGCAGTGAGGTCATAGCATTGCTCAAAGAAACATCGAAAAAATACGAGCAGACCATCATTATGATTACCCACAACCGCAGTATTGCGCAAACGGCAGACCGGGTATTACAGGTATCGGATGGCACTTTGACTGATTTTGGGAGGTGCCGTGAATGAAAAGCTATCTTAGTCTCATTCCCATCTCCGCTAAAGTTCACCGCCGACAAAATCGTATGACGCTACTTTGCATTGTATTTGCTGTGTTTATGGTAACAGCAGTATTCAGTATGGCAGAAATGGGTTTTCGGATGGAACAGGCTCGATTGGTTGGTAAGCATGGAAGTTTCTCTATTGGAGACTTGCTCGGCAGTTCAATGGGGCAAACCCTTCTTTCTGTCGCGGTTGTTCTGTTCCTGTTGATTTTGGTTGCAGGCGTTTTGATGATTTCCAGCAGTATGAACAGCAGCGTTGCCCAGAGAATCAAATTTTTTGGAATGATGCGTTGCATTGGTATGAGTAAGCAGCAGATTATTCGGTTTGTTCGTCTGGAGGCATTGAACTGGTGCAAAACGGCTGTACCCATCGGTCTTATTTTAGGGGTTGTTACAACATGGGGGCTGTGTGCGGTACTGCGTTTTGTAGTTAGAGAAGAATTTTCTGATATTCCCCTCTTTGGTATCAGTATTTTTGGCATTGCCTGCGGTATCTTTGTTGGACTGATTACTGTACTGATCGCCGCAAATGCTCCGGCGAAACATGCCGCGAAGGTATCTCCTATCACAGCGGTGTCTGGAAATGCAGACCACGGAAAAACAATGCGTCATTGCCAGTATACAGGATTCGGAAAGATTGAAGCGCTTCTCGGTATCGGCCATGCGGTCTCCGGGAAGAAAAATTTATTCCTGATGACAGGTTCTTTTGCACTTAGCATCATCTTATTTTTGAGCTTTTCCGTTATGATCAATTTTGTGGATTATTTGATACCTCAGTCAGCTGCCACATCAGATATTGATATTGCAAGTGCTGACGGTAATGCGATTCCTCGGGAACTGCTTACATCCATCCGTGAAATGGATGGAGTGAGAGAGGTTTACGGGCGGCGTAGTGTGTTTGATGTTCCTGCCAGATTAGATGGCGATACCGGATTTTCCGGTACAATCGACCTGATTTCTTATGATGATTTTGATTTGCAATGTCTGAAAAAAGACAGTGCTTTGAAAAGGGGGAGTGATCTGTCCAAAGTTTTTGGGGACAGCAATTTTGTTTTGGCAACATCCGATCAGGACAGCACATGGAAAATCGGTGACACTGTTCAGATTGGGGATGAAACCCTTACCATAGCCGGACTGTTAAAAAACGACCCATTTAGTGAGAATGGATTGACAAATGGAAAGCTCACATTGATTACCTCTGATGAAACATTTGTCCGTTTGACAGGAGAGGAAGGTTATTCTCTTGTGCTGATACAAACAACGGGAGATGTTACGGACGAAAATGTTCAGGCAATCCAGAACTCCGTAGATCAAACATATAGCTTTCGAGATAAACGCGACGAGCGCACTATGGGAACTTATATGGCTTTTGTTTTCTGTGTTTATGCGTTTTTGGCAATTATTGCACTGGTAACGGTAATGAACATTGTCAATAGCATTTCCATGAGTGTGTCTGCCAGAATGAAGCAATATGGAGCTATGCGGGCAGTAGGAATGGATGAACGGCAAATGACGAAAATGATTGCTTGTGAAGCATTCACCTATGCTGTTTTGGGGTGTGTTGTTGGTTGTGCTATTGGCTTGCCGCTTAGTAAATCACTGTATGATTTCCTTATTGCAGGGCATTTTCCATCTGCTGTGTGGCAGTTCCCAATTATCTCTTTGGGCGTTATTCTTCTGTTTGTCTCGATTGCGGCAATCACGGCTGTGTATACTCCGGCAAAACGGATTCGTAATATGTCAATAACTGCAACCATCAATGAATTATAGTTTTATATGTTAATCTGCCGCACGACGGCAAAAGAAAAAAAGCCGTCGTAAAGCAGACACATTTTCACGCACCTATGAAGCGGCGGCTTTGATTTTCAGAGCCGCCGTTTCTTTTCGTCTATCCTAAACCAACGACGACCTAACACCGTGTAAATCCACGGCGGCATATAGGAGGATTGCCGCCGTGTCTATTTTTGTCTTTTTTCACAGTATTGTTATTTCTGAAATATAAAATTTGAATCATAAAACTTCTCCCCCTCTCAAATCCATTTTTACCAAACCAACTACTAACAATCCAATAAAAATTGCCGTGTCCACAAATAACAGTACAACAACACTTTTTACCACTCCGAAAGTAAAAAGTATGGAGAAGATTTCCACTGACAACACAATAAAACACATATAATTTGTCAAATACTCTGTTATAATTTCTCCATAATAATTGTTCATCTGCAATTTCGCATAGATAAAAGGTTTTAATAAATAACGGATTATGATACATATAACAGGACAAATAAAAATCCAGTTTTTATTAACTAGGAATGTTGCCACTCCTTTACTCCATTGTACTGGAATTTCTGTCGGCAACTTAGAATAAGACAAAGCCCCAATAATCAAGCATAGTGCGGTAATCATAGTCCAGGTAAGCATACTTCCCCATATATACAAAAAGCTGACTGAATCCAGTTTGAAAACAGTTCGATTATCTTTCCAATAGTCATGAAAATCTGTTACATACTGTTCTACCTGTAATTTTTCATAACTAATACTTTCTTCATCCAGCATTTTTTCGCACATGAGTTTTGCCTTATTCAAATCAGTAATCTGATTTTTTAATACTTCCTTTTGCTTCTCAAGCATTTCCTGCAATGTTACTTTTTCGGATATAATATTTCGTATATCTTCAACAGAAATTCCCAATGTACGTAGATATGCAATCTTCTTTATATTTTCCACATCATTTTCAGAATAATCTCTATAACCATTACTTTCATTTCTCGAAGGCTCAATAAGTGTTTCCTTTTCATAAAAACGGATATTAGAACGGGATAAACCTGTTCGCTCTTCTACGTCTTTTATAGTCATATTATGCCCTCCTTTCGAGCAACTCTATTTTACTTAATAATAAGCTATAAACAAGGTTTACAGTCAAGCATTTATCAAAAAACTATAGTTGTTGATAAGGACATGAAAAGCTGTCCAAAATAGAAGGTGAACCGGATTGCTGCTCCGACTCAATCTTCCACATGGAATACATCTTCCACCAGCATATTAA
>ERZ1034710.50-NODE-50-length-62151-cov-79.869509_pt1 | contig 62151 bp, 51 predicted proteins | sample MGYA00520597_ERZ1034710 | MGnify/ENA primary metagenome ERZ1034710 (study PRJEB33766, sample SAMN09781714) | gut metagenome | biome: gut microbiome | host: Homo sapiens | place: Madagascar | study: EMG produced TPA metagenomics assembly of the PRJNA485056 data set... | reverse complement strand
ACTATTCTCTCAGGAATTTCAGGATCTGCCAGACGGTGCTGAGACGACGCTTACAAAGATATTTTCCCTGCGTGAATATCTCCGGTGAGCCGGAGGCGTATTTCCGGATGTCGCCGGAGGACTGGCTGCGGGCAGAGATGCAGGGTGAGATTGTGGCGCTGGTCCACAGCCACCCCGGTGGTCTGCCCTGGCTGAGTGAGACCGACCGGCGGCTGCAGGTGCAGAGTGATTTGCCGTGGTGGCTGGTTTGCCGGGGGGCGATTCACAAGTTCCGCTGTGTGCCACATCTTTCCGGGCGGCGCTTTGAGCACGGGGTGACGGACTGTTACACGCTGTTCCGGGATGCTTACCATCTGGCGGGGATTGAGATGCCGGATTTTCATCGCGAGGATGACTGGTGGCGTCACGGTCAGAATCTCTATCTGGATAATCTGGAGGCCACAGGGCTGTATCAGGTGCCGTTGTCAGCGGCGCAGCCGGGCGATGTGCTGCTGTGCTGTTTTGGTTCATCGGTGCCGAATCATGCCGCCATTTACTGTGGTGACGGCGAGCTGCTGCACCATATTCCTGAACAACTGAGCAAACGAGAGAGGTATACCGACAAATGGCAGCGACGCACACACTCCCTCTGGCGTCACCAGGCATGGCACGCATCTGCCTTTACGGGGATTTGCAACGATTTGGCCGCCGCATCGATCTGCGTGTGAAAACGGGGGCCGAAGCCATCCGGGCGCTGGCCATGCAGATCCCGGCGTTTCGTCAGAAGCTGAGCGACGGCTGGTATCAGGTACGCATTGCCGGGCGTGATACAGGTGAAACGGAATTATCAGCCCGTCTTAATGAACCGCTGGCAAATGGTGCTGTGATCCATATCGTGCCGCGTCTGGCAGGAGCCAAAAGTGGCGGTGTGTTTCAGGCTGTGCTGGGGGCGGCTGTTATGGCGGTTGCTATATGGATGCCGGGGGTAGGAATTATGGCGAGTAATCTGCTGTTTTCTCTCGGTGCCAGTATGACGCTTGGCGGTGTTGCACAGATGCTGGCCCCTAAACCCAAAACCCCCCGCACACAGACAACGGATAACGGCAAACAGAACACCTATTTCTCCTCACTGGATAACATGGTTGCCCAGGGCAATGTTCTGCCCGTTCTGTACGGTGAAATGCGCGTGGGGTCACGCGTGGTTTCTCAGGAGATCAGCACGGCAGACGAAGGGGATGGTGGTCAGGTTGTGGTGATTGGTCGTTGATGAAAAACGTTTTATGTGAAACCGCCTGCGGGCGGTTTTGTCGTTTCTGGAGCGTGAGGAATGGGTAAAGGCAGCAGTAAGGGGCATACCCCGCGCGAAGCGAAGGACAACCTGAAATCATCCCAGCTGCTGAGCGTGATAGACGCCATCAGTGAAGGGCCGATTGAAGGTCCGGTGGAGGGATTAAAAAGTGTGCTGCTGAACAGTACGCCAGTGCTGGACAGTGAGGGGAATACCAATATCTCCGGTGTCACGGTGGTGTTCCGGGCTGGTGAGCAGGAGCAGACACCGCCGGAGGGATTTGAATCCTCCGGCTCCGAGACGGTGCTCGGTACGGAAGTGAAATACGACACGCCGATCACCCGGACCATCACGTCGGCAAACATTGACCGACTGCGTTTTACCTTCGGCGTGCAGGCACTGGTGGAAACCACCTCAAAGGGGGACAGGAATCCATCGGAAGTCCGCCTGCTGGTTCAGATACAACGTAACGGTGGCTGGGTGACGGAAAAAGACATCACCATTAAGGGTAAAACCACTTCACAGTATCTGGCCTCGGTGGTGGTGGATAACCTGCCGCCGCGCCCGTTCAGTATCCGGATGCGCAGGATGACGCCGGACAGCACCACAGACCAGCTGCAGAACAAAACGCTCTGGTCGTCATACACCGAAATTATCGATGTGAAACAGTGCTACCCGAACACGGCACTGGTCGGCGTGCAGGTGGACTCGGAGCAGTTCGGCAGCCAGCAGGTGAGCCGTAATTATCATCTGCGCGGGCGTATTCTGCAGGTGCCGTCGAATTATAACCCGCAGACGCGGCAATACAGCGGTATCTGGGACGGAACGTTTAAACCGGCATACAGCAACAACATGGCCTGGTGTCTGTGGGATATGCTGACCCATCCGCGCTACGGCATGGGGAAACGTCTTGGTGCGGCGGATGTGGATAAATGGGCGCTGTATGTCATCGGCCAGTACTGCGACCAGTCAGTGCCGGACGGCTTTGGCGGCACGGAGCTGCGCATCACCTGTAATGCGTACCTGACCACACAGCGCAAGGCGTGGGATGTGCTCAGTGATTTCTGCTCGGCGATGCGCTGTATGCCGGTATGGAACGGGCAGACGCTGACGTTCGTGCAGGACCGACCGTCGGATAAGGTGTGGACCTATAACCGCAGTAATGTGGTGATGCCGGATGATGGCGCGCCGTTCCGCTACAGCTTCAGCGCCCTGAAGGACCGCCATAATGCCGTTGAGGTGAACTGGATTGACCCGAACAACGGCTGGGAGACGGCGACAGAGCTTGTGGAGGATACGCAGGCCATTGCCCGTTACGGTCGTAACGTCACGAAGATGGATGCTTTTGGCTGTACCAGCCGGGGGCAGGCACACCGCGCCGGGCTGTGGCTGATTAAAACAGAACTGCTGGAAACGCAGACCGTGGACTTCAGCGTGGGCGCAGAAGGGCTTCGCCATGTGCCGGGCGATGTCATTGAAATCTGCGATGATGACTATGCCGGTATCAGCACCGGCGGGCGCGTGCTGGCGGTGAACAGCCAGACCCGGACGCTGACGCTCGACCGTGAAATCACGCTGCCATCCTCCGGTACCACGCTGATAAGCCTGGTTGACGGAAGTGGCAATCCGGTCAGCGTGGAGGTTCAGTCCGTCACCGACGGCGTGAAGGTGAAAGTGAGCCGTGTTCCTGACGGCGTTGCTGAATACAGCGTATGGGGGCTGAAGCTGCCGACGCTGCGCCAGCGCCTGTTCCGCTGCGTGAGTATCCGTGAGAACGATGACGGCACGTATGCCATCACTGCCGTGCAGCATGTACCGGAAAAAGAAGCCATCGTGGATAACGGGGCGCACTTTGACGGCGACCAGAGCGGCACGGTGAATGGTGTCACGCCGCCAGCGGTGCAGCACCTGACTGCCGAAGTCACCGCAGACAGCGGGGAGTATCAGGTGCTGGCACGCTGGGATACGCCGAAGGTGGTGAAGGGCGTGAGCTTTATGCTTCGCCTGACCGTGGTAGCGGATGACGGCAGTGAGCGGCTGGTCAGCACGGCCCGGACGGCGGAAACCACATACCGCTTCACGCAGCTGGCGCCAGGGAACTACAGGCTGACAGTCCGGGCGGTAAATGCCCGGGGGCAGCAGGGCGATCCGGCATCGGTATCGTTCCGGATTGCCGCACCTGCAGTGCCGTCGCGGATTGAGCTGACGCCGGGCTATTTTCAGATAACCGCCACGCCGCATCTTGCGGTTTATGATCCGACGGTACAGTTTGAGTTCTGGTTCTCGGAAAAGCGGATTGCGGATATCAGGCAGGTTGAAACCACAGCCCGCTATCTTGGCACGGCGCTGTACTGGATAGCTGCCAGTATCAATATCAAACCGGGCCATGATTATTATTTTTACGTTCGCAGTGTGAACACCGTTGGCAAATCGGCATTTGTGGAGTCCGTCGGTCGGGCGAGCGATGATGCGGAAGGTTACCTGGATTTTTTCAAAGGCAAGATAACCGAATCCCATCTCGGCAAGGAGCTGCTGGAAAAAGTCGAGCTGACGGAGGATAACGCCAGCAGACTGGAGGAGTTTTCGAAAGAGTGGAAGGACGCCAACGATAAGTGGAATGCCATGTGGGCTGTCAAAATTGAGCAGACCAAAGACGGCAAACATTATGTCGCGGGTATTGGCCTCAGCATGGAGGACACGGGGGAAGGCAAACTGAGCCAGTTTCTGGTTGCCGCTAACCGTATCGCATTTATTGACCCGGCAAACGGGAATGAAACGCCGATGTTTGTGGCGCAGGGCAATCAGATATTCATGAACGACGTGTTCCTGAAACGCCTGACGGCACCCACCATTACCAGCGGTGGCAGTCCTCCGGTATTTTCCCTGACATCAGACGGAAAGCTGACCGCTAAAAATGCGGATATCAGTGGCAGTGTGAATGCGAACTCAGGGACGCTCAACAACGTCACGATTAATGAGAACTGTCAGATTAAGGGGAAACTGTCAGCCAACCAGATTGAAGGTGATATTGTCAAAACGGTCAGCAAGTCTTTCCCCCGCACGAGCACTTATGCCAGTGGCACCATCACGGTAAGAATCAGTGATGATCAGAAATTTGACCGGCAGGTCATGATACCGCCAGTGTTATTCCGCGGTGGTAAGCATGAGAATTTCAACAGTAATAACCAACAGTCATACTGGTATTCAACCTGCCGGTTAAGAGTGACCCGCAATGGTCAGGAGATTTTTAATCAGTCCACGACGGATGCTCAGGGCGTATTTTCCTCAGTTATAGATATGCCTGCCGGACAGGGGACGCTGACACTGACATTCACCGTATCTTCATCAGGAGCGAATAACTGGACACCAACAACCAGTATCAGCGATCTGCTGGTTGTGGTGATGAAAAAATCCACAGCAGGTATCAGTATCAGCTGAATTTTATAACCCAGAACGGGCGTCAGAAATGACGCCTTTTTTATTGCAGAAAAGCGAGAGGTAATTATGCGTAAACTTTATGCCGCCATTTTGTCCGCAGCCATTTGTCTGGCCGTATCCGGTGCGCCTGCATGGGCGTCTGAACATCAGTCCACGCTGAGCGCGGGGTATCTTCATGTCTCGACGAACGTTCCTGGCAGCGATGAACTGAACGGGATTAACGTGAAATACCGTTATGAGTTTACGGACACACTGGGGATGGTGACGTCATTCAGCTATGCAGGAGACAAGAATCGCCAGCTGACCCGTTACAGCGATACCCGCTGGCATGAAGATTCCGTTCGTAACCGCTGGTTCAGCGTAATGGCGGGGCCGTCTGTGCGCGTGAATGAATGGTTCAGCGCGTATGCGATGGCGGGTGTGGCTTACAGCCGTGTGTCGACTTTCTCCGGGGATTATCTCCGCGTAACTGACAACAAGGGGAAAACGCACGATGTGCTGACCGGAAGTGATGACGGTCGCCACAGCAACACGTCTCTGGCGTGGGGGGCTGGCGTGCAGTTTAACCCGACCGAATCCGTGGCCATTGATATTGCTTATGAAGGCTCCGGCAGTGGCGACTGGCGCACTGACGGTTTCATCGTGGGTGTCGGTTATAAGTTCTGATTAGCCAGGTAACACAGTGTTATGACAGCCCGCCGGTTCAGGCGGGCTTTTTTGTGGGGTGAATATGGCAGTAAAGATTTCAGGTGTACTGAAAGACGGCACAGGAAAACCGGTAGAGAACTGCACCATTCAACTGAAAGCCAGACGGACCAGCAGCACGGTGGTGGTGAACACGGTGGCCTCTGAAAATCCGGATGAAGCCGGTCGTTACAGCATGGACGTTGAGTACGGTCAGTACAGCGTCATTCTGTTGGTGGAAGGATTCCCGCCGTCACATGCCGGGACCATCACCGTGTATGAAGATTCTCAACCCGGTACGCTGAATGATTTTCTCGGTGCCATGACGGAGGATGATGCCCGTCCGGAGGCTCTGCGCCGTTTTGAACTGATGGTGGAAGAGGTGGCGCGTAACGCGTCCGCGGTGGCACAGAACACGGCAGCCGCGAAGAAGTCAGCCGGCGATGCCGGCACATCTGCCCGTGAGGCGGCAACCCATGCGACTGATGCTGCAGGCTCAGCACGCGCAGCCAGCACGTCAGCCGGACAGGCCGCGTCGTCGGCTCAGTCAGCGTCTTCCAGCGCAGAAACGGCATCAACAAAGGCCACTGAAGCGGAAAAAAGTGCTGCCGCTGCAGAGTCCTCAAAAAGCGCGGCGGCCACCAGTGCCGCTGCGGCGAAAACGTCAGAAACGAATGCGGCAGCGTCACAACAATCAGCAGCCACTTCTGCATCCACCGCGACCACGAAAGCGTCAGAAGCAGCCACTTCAGCACGGGATGCGGCGGCTTCAAAAGAGGCGGCAAAATCATCAGAAACGAACGCATCATCAAGCGCCAGTAGTGCCGCTTCCTCGGCAACGGCGGCAGGAAATTCCGCGAAGGCGGCAAAAACGTCCGAGACGAACGCCAGGTCTTCTGAGACGGCAGCGGGACAGAGCGCCTCAGCTGCGGCAGGCTCAAAAACAGCGGCTGCGTCGTCTGCCAGTGCCGCGTCAACAAGTGCCGGGCAGGCCTCAGCCAGTGCCACCGCCGCCGGAAAATCGGCAGAAAGCGCCGCATCATCCGCTTCAACAGCCACAACAAAGGCTGGCGAAGCCACTGAGCAGGCCACGGCAGCAGCGAGGTCAGCTTCCGCAGCGAAGACATCCGAAACGAACGCGAAAGCGTCGGAAACCCGTGCAGAATCCTCAAAAACGGCAGCGGCATCGTCCGCCAGTTCGGCGGCGTCATCGGCATCATCGGCGTCTGCTTCAAAAGATGAGGCGACCAGACAGGCGTCAGCAGCGAAGGGCAGCGCCACGACGGCATCCACGAAGGCGACAGAGGCTGCTGGTAGTGCGAAGGCAGCAGCTCAGAGCAAAAGTACGGCGGAATCTGCAGCAACGCGCGCTGAGACAGCGGCAAAACGGGCAGAGGATATTGCATCCGCCGTGGCGCTTGAGGATGCGAGCACGACGAAAAAGGGGATAGTACAGCTCAGCAGTGCGACCAACAGCACTTCCGAGTCACTGGCGGCAACGCCAAAAGCCGTTAAGGCCGCGTATGAGCTGGCTAACGGGAAATACACCGCACAGGATGCAACGACAGCACAGAAAGGGATAGTTCAGCTTAGCAACGCGACCAACAGCACATCTGAAATGCTGGCGGCAACGCCAAAGTCGGTAAAGGCAGCCTATGACCTTGCTAACGGGAAATATACTGCTCAGGACGCTACGACAGCACAAAAAGGAATTGTCCAGCTCAGTAGTGCAACCAACAGCACATCTGAAACGCTTGCCGCGACACCGAAAGCAGTGAAAGCAGCTAATGACAATGCGAATGGTCGGGTACCTTCTGCCCGTAAGGTGAATGGTAAGGCGCTTTCAGCGGATATAACACTGACGCCGAAAGATATTGGTACGCTTAACTCAACAACAATGTCATTCAGCGGTGGTGCTGGTTGGTTCAAATTAGCAACGGTAACCATGCCACAGGCGAGTTCTGTTGTTTCAATTACGTTGATTGGTGGCGCTGGATTTAACGTGGGGTCACCTCAACAGGCAGGTATATCTGAACTTGTTTTACGTGCAGGTAATGGTAATCCGAAGGGGATTACTGGTGCTTTATGGCAGCGCACATTGACAGGGTTTACAAATTTTGCCTGGGTTAATACATCTGGTGATACTTACGATATTTACGTTGCAATCGGAAATTATGCGACTGGTGTAAATATTCAATGGGATTATACCAGTAATGCCAGCGTGACGATTCATACGTCACCAGCATATTCTGCTAATAAGCCGGAAGGGTTAACGGACGGTACAGTTTATTCACTCTATACGCCATCAGAGCAGTTTTATCCGCCTGGCGCACCAATCCCGTGGCCATCAGATACCGTTCCGTCTGGCTATGCCCTGATGCAGGGGCAGGCTTTTGACAAATCTGCATACCCGAAACTTGCAGCGGCTTATCCGTCAGGCGTGATCCCTGATATGCGTGGCTGGACGATTAAGGGCAAACCTGCCAGTGGTCGGGCCGTATTGTCTCAGGAACAGGACGGCATTAAATCGCATACCCACAGCGCCAGCGCATCCAGTACGGATTTGGGGATGAAAACCACATCGTCGTTTGATTACGGCACTAAATCCACGAATAACACTGGTGCGCATACCCATAGTTTAAGTGGCAGCACGAATGCAGCTGGTAATCACAGCCATAGAGATGGCCGTCGATTTAACCCCAGTGTTTTTAAAGATACTTATCAATATGGTTATACAAGCTCAGGTCAAAATACCTGGGGTGTACAAGGCTCAGTAGGTATGTCTACGGGGTGGTTAGCGAATACCAGTACAGATGGTAATCATAGCCATTCACTGTCCGGCACAGCAGCATCTGCAGGTGCACACGCGCATACTGTCGGTATTGGTGCTCATACGCACTCCGTTGCGATTGGTTCACATGGACACACCATCACCGTTAACGCTGCTGGTAACGCGGAAAACACCGTCAAAAACATCGCATTTAACTATATTGTGAGGCTTGCATAATGGCATTCAGAATGAGTGAACAACCACGGACCATAAAAATTTATAATCTGCTGGCCGGAACTAATGAATTTATTGGTGAAGGTGACGCATATATTCCGCCTCATACAGGTCTGCCAGCAAACAGTACCGATATTGCACCACCAGATATTCCTGCTGGCTTTGTGGCTGTTTTCAACAGTGATAAGGCATCGTGGCATCTCGTTGAAGACCATCGGGGTAAAACGGTTTATGACGTAGCGTCAGGGGACGCGTTATTTATTTCTGAACTCGGTCCGTTACCGGAAAATGTTACCTGGTTATCGCCGGAAGGGGAGTTTCAGAAGTGGAACGGCACAGCCTGGGTGAAAGATGCAGAAGCAGAAAAACTGTTCCGGATCCGAGAGGCGGAAGAAACAAAAAACAGCCTGATGCAGGTAGCCAGTGAGCATATTGCGCCACTTCAGGATGCTGTAGATCTGGAAATCGCAACGGAGGAAGAAACCTCATTGCTGGAAGCCTGGAAAAAGTATCGGGTGTTGCTGAACCGTGTTGATACGTCAACTGCACAGGATATTGAATGGCCAGCACTGCCGTAGGGTAAAACATATAAATTCTATAATTAGATGTATCTTTCCATTTACGGCAAGGAAGGGGGCTTGGAAGACGTAAGCATCTCACACCGAGATTATTTTTTATATGTCAGGTGTCTGAAGTTTTGCTTTGGCTCTTAAAATGGTTTGCCGCGAGGTTTTGAATTCCCGGGCAATGGCACTTATACTTACACCTGACTTAATTCGTTCGAATACCACCTGTTTCTGTTCTTCATTTAACACAGGTGGTCGACCAAAACGTTTCCCTGCGCCGCGGGCTCTTACTATCCCGGAATGAGTGCGTTCAAGTAAAAGGTCTCGTTCAAATTCAGCGACTGCTGAAATTACGTGCATCATCATTTTTCCTGTTGGACTGGTCAGGTCAATGCCCCCCAATGCTAAGCAATGCACTCTGATACCTGTTTCGGTCAGTTGTTCCACTGTTTTCCTGATATCCATTGCATTACAACCAAGGCGATCCAGTTTTGTCACAATCAATTGATCACCACATTTCAGGCGAGCAAGCAACCGGTTAAAACCAGGACGCTCACTGGTTGCTGCTGAGCCGCTAATGTGTTCTTCGATTATTTGCTGAGGTTTGATTTTAAAACCTGCACTTTCGATTTCCCGGCGTTGATTTTCGATGGTCTGATCCAGCGTTGATATCCGACAGTAAGCAAAAATTCGAGACATAGTGAGACTCTATACGAAATTGGTGTTCATATCATAATGCATCTCAGAAAATAATTTTGATTATTTTTGTGCATATTTGTATGTACACGTTCGAAAATAAACGAATGCGTATGCAACCCCGTAATTTTGGTGAGATCCAAAATCGATTTTGTGAAAAATGGCCTTAACTCGGTTTGTTTTTCGAGTTCCGGGCGGACTCAAGGAAGAAGAATAGTGTTGCGTGTTATTTTAACCAGATTTCAAGTTGTTTGGTCGTGGAAAAGTGGAGCAAAATGTTGTTAAAGTGGAAAAATGATAAAAAAGTAAGTTTATTATATTACATTTTACCATTTAAATTTTTGTTGTCTTTAAGAACTGATATCGCTGTTTGTAATAATTCTTTGTTATCCAGCCATGACTTTTTCTTTATGTTTCCTTCAATGTAATCAAGCAATGTTCTGGTATTGATAGGTCTTCCCTGTTTTGCTACTTCCATTACAGCATCCCCTAGGATAATTCTTACTTCAGGAAGCTGCGCAGGGAACCACTTTAGGGTGTCTTTTGATTTCATGAAGATATTCCTTAAAATATTATTGATTTTCATTGCGATATTGTATGTCTGATTCAGTATATGTTGACTTATACATCGGTTTTGTCTGGGTTATTGGATATGCCAATCCCTAATTTTATTAGAGCATGACTAAAAATGCTGAATATGATAAGGAGCGAAGTGATTATCAGTATGCTGTTCATATAGCCTCGAATTAGTAATGTGTTATATATGATATAGTTGACAATTTTTATCCTGGGGGTTCTTAAAGTTCGTAGATAAACATTGTCGTTTCAGGTATACAGGAATGCTAACAGGTGGCAGCAAAAATCAGGCGGTTTATGGCGCAAGCTGAAGTGGCAACTGCAAACTATCTTATGCAGAGACTCTACACGGATTGGGTTTAAAAGTATACATAGATAACAGTTTTTATCTGAAGAAGAAAAATATCAAGGTGATATAGCCTATATGCCTATGATGCGGAGGAATGAATGTGATGGGAGTGATGTATCTGAATAGTTGAAAAACCGCAGACACGCCTTATGCAAGAACGTGCTGCGGTTGGCTGGTAAATTTTTCGATAGTGTGAGTATTGAATGATTTCCAGCCGTTCTTGATTTTACGCATAAATCCATGAAAAAACTACTTATCTGTTGGGGAGTTTTTTTGGGGCATATATGGGACAGAAATAGGCCCCAGATAGACACTGAGATCGAACTTAGGATGCTTTTTAAAAAATGCAACTATCTGAAAAAACCTAGAAAACGCCAAGGAAACCACAGGATGGGAAAAAACACCTGTGAATTATGGATTTCCAGTTATATTCGCTCGGCGCAGCGTTGGTGTTTCATGAAATATTTTTTCCTGAATCATCAACGGCAATGGCGTTAATTTTGGCAATGGGAACCTACGGTGCAGGTTATGTGGCGCGTATTGTCGGAGCATTTATTTTCGGCAAAATGGGCGACAGAATAGGGCGTAAAAAAGTGCTCTTTATTACCATCACCATGATGGGGATCTGTACCACCTTAATTGGTGTGTTACCGACCTATGCACAGATTGGTGTTTTTGCCCCCATCTTGCTGGTGACGCTGCGTATTATTCAGGGGTTGGGTGCAGGTGCGGAAATTTCCGGTGCCGGTACGATGCTGGCGGAATATGCACCAAAAGGTAAGCGCGGAATTATCTCCTCATTTGTAGCTATGGGAACTAACTGCGGAACCTTGAGCGCAACGGCAATCTGGGCCTTTATGTTCTTCATTCTCAGTAAAGAGGAACTGCTGGCGTGGGGATGGCGTATACCGTTCCTGGCGAGCGTTGTCGTGATGGTCTTTGCTATCTGGTTACGTATGAATCTGAAAGAAAGCCCGGTCTTTGAGAAGGTTAATGACAGCAACCAACCCACAGCAAAACCTGCACCTGCTGGTAGCATGTTCCAGAGCAAATCCTTCTGGCTGGCAACAGGGCTGCGTTTTGGTCAGGCGGGTAACTCCGGGTTAATTCAGACTTTCCTTGCAGGCTATTTAGTGCAGACGTTATTGTTTAACAAAGCAATTCCAACAGATGCATTGATGATTAGTTCGATTCTCGGCTTTATGACCATTCCGTTCCTTGGTTGGTTATCCGATAAAATTGGTCGCCGGATCCCGTATATTATTATGAATACCTCCGCGATTGTGCTGGCATGGCCAATGCTTTCTATCATTGTAGATAAAAGCTATGCCCCGAGCACCATTATGGTTGCACTGATTGTGATTCATAACTGTGCGGTGCTGGGATTATTTGCTCTGGAAAACATTACCATGGCAGAAATGTTCGGCTGTAAAAACCGCTTTACCCGGATGGCTATTTCTAAAGAAATTGGTGGTCTTATCGCTTCCGGTTTTGGTCCTATCCTGGCGGGTATTTTCTGCACCATGACGGAATCCTGGTATCCGATCGCCATTATGATCATGGCATATTCAGTAATTGGTTTAATCTCTGCGCTGAAAATGCCAGAGGTGAAAGACCGTGATTTAAGTGCGCTGGAAGACGCTGCGGAAGATCAACCGCGTGTTGTAAGAGCTGCGCAACCTTCCAGAAGTCTGTAAACCCTCAATCCCTTCTCTTACCGGAGAGGGGATTTTTATTCATATAACAAAACATATAGCTTGCCATATTTAAATTTAAGGAATTGTTATGGGAAATAATTTGTTATCAGCAAAAGCGACACTCCCTGTTTATGATCGTAATAACCTGGCCCCAAGAATTATTCATTTAGGCTTTGGTGCATTTCACCGTGCGCATCAGGGCGTGTATGCCGATATTCTTGCTACAGAACATTTCAGTGACTGGGGATATTATGAGGTCAACTTAATCGGCGGCGAACAGCAAATTGCCGATTTACAACAGCAAGATAATCTTTATACCGTTGCGGAAATGTCGGCCGATGCGTGGACGGCTCGCGTCGTTGGCGTCGTTAAAAAAGCCTTGCACGTACAGATGGATGGCTTAGAAACCGTGTTGGCTGCGATGTGTGAACCGCAAATCGCGATTGTCTCTCTGACAATCACCGAAAAAGGGTATTTCCACTCTCCGGCGACCGGACAGTTAATGCTCGATCACCCGATGGTCGCTGCCGACGTGCAAAATCCCCACCAGCCGAAAACAGCAACAGGGGTGATTGTTGAGGCGCTGGCCCGCCGTAAAGCGGCAGGACTTCCCGCATTTACCGTCATGTCATGTGACAACATGCCAGAAAACGGTCATGTTATGCGTGACGTTGTCACTTCATACGCGAAAGCTGTTGATGTAAAACTGGCACAATGGATCGAAGATAACGTGACTTTCCCATCAACAATGGTGGACCGTATTGTGCCCGCAGTGACAGAGGATACGCTGGCGAAAATCGAACAACTTACCGGTGTGGGCGATCCTGCGGGCGTTGCCTGTGAACCTTTCCGCCAGTGGGTAATAGAAGATAACTTTGTTGCCGGACGTCCAGAATGGGAAAAAGCGGGAGCCGAACTGGTTAGTGATGTGCTGCCTTATGAAGAGATGAAGTTGCGCATGCTCAACGGCAGTCATTCATTCCTGGCGTATTTGGGTTATCTTGCTGGATATCAGCACATTAATGACTGCATGGAAGATGAACATTATCGTTATGCGGCGTATGGCTTGATGTTGCAGGAACAAGCGCCGACGCTGAAAGTGCAGGGCGTTGATTTGCAAGATTACGCTAACCGATTAATTGCACGCTATAGCAACCCGGCGTTACGTCATCGAACCTGGCAGATTGCGATGGATGGTAGCCAGAAATTGCCACAGCGGATGTTGGATTCTGTTCGCTGGCATCTGGCGCATGACAGCAAGTTCGATCTGCTGGCGCTGGGCGTCGCGGGTTGGATGCGTTATGTCGGTGGTGTTGATGAACAGGGAAATCCGATAGAAATCAGTGACCCACTGTTACCTGTTATTCAGAAGGCTGTACAAAGTAGTGCCGAAGGGAAAGCGCGCGTCCAGTCATTGCTGGCGATTAAGGCAATCTTTGGTGATGATTTGCCAGACAATAGCTTGTTTACTGCAAAAGTGACGGAAGCGTACTTGTCTTTATTAGCGCATGGCGCGAAAGCGACCGTGGCGAAATATTCCGTGAAGTAAAAAAAGCAATGCCGCCATCGGCGGCATTCACACACTTAGTTCATGCCGAGACGAATCAGGTCCAGAGGTGCCAGTTTCTCTTCACAACCTTCAACAACTACGGTTTTTCCGCGGCGGATTTGCTCAGCGGTCAGACCTTCAGTATCAATCGACAGGATCTTGCCAGTGTGACCGGTGCCGCTAACCATAACACGGCTGCCAGTGGTGATTGCGTTACGGTTACGATCGTAGGTCGTCATAGGTGTTTTCTCCTTTCTGATTTACAGTCGAAGCCCACGTAACGGGCGCAATATAAATACTCCTGTCGAGTGAAATATTTTTTGTTTTTGATCAAGCTCACATCTTTTTTGATGCATGCATGAGCCGTAAGGCGGGGGGAAAAGCCTCTCATCCCGGATGGGATGAGAGTAAATGAATTACTCTTCGCTAAACCAGTCGCTGTTTTCCTGGCGGATCTGGCGCACGGATTCGCTGATTTCCTGCAAATGTTGCGTCATTGCACGTTCTACCGCATCGCCATCACGTTTTTGCAGGGCAGAGAAAATATCAAGATGCTGGCGTAACAGCATTTCTGGTGGAGAAACATGGTCGAAACTCATATAGCGCACGCGATCAACGGTCGCTTTCAGGTTCTCAATGGTATCCCACGCCAGTTGACAGTCGGCAATCTGCGTCAGGAGTTGATGGAAGTTGTCATCAAGTTCAAAAAAATCATCCAGTTGCTTGCGCTCAATGGCAATGCGTTGCTGGTGAAGATTTTGTTCCAGTTGGTAGCACTGGCTTTCGGTAATCATGCTCGCCGCCCGACGCGCCACCGCGCACTCAATGGCCTGACGGATAAAACTGCCGTTTCGCACCTGGGCCATGGAAATTTTGTTGACGTAGCTGCCACGCTGCGGACGAATTTGAATCAGGCCGTTTTCCGCCAGTTTAATAAAGGCTTCACGAACCGGCTGGCGTGACACATTGAAACGAACAGAAACTTCTTTTTCCGACAACGGTGTGCCTGGTGCAATCAGGCAATGGACAATGTCGCGACGAAGAATACGATAAATCTGCTGATTGACAGGCTGTGTGGGATTAAGTTGCGTTTCGACGGTCATTCGTTCTTGCTTGTGAGTGAGTTAACTGCATGAGTCTACCACTTTTTTGTGACAAGCAATAACCCGGCAGTTACGCCGGGTATAAAAATTACTGACGGTGGACATTCAGTCCGGCATAGCTTTGGGTAACCGGCATCATTTCCAGGGTATTGATATTGACGTGAGCAGGCAGCGTTGACACCCACCAGACGGCTTCGCTGACATCTTCTGGCGTCAATGCAACGGTATTTTGATAGGTTTTTTCCGCTTTACCGTCATCGCCTTTAAAGCGGACATTGGAAAACTCGGTGCCACCCACCAGACCCGGTTCGATGTCGGTGACGCGCACCGCCGTACCATGCAGATCCGTACGCAGATTCAGGCTAAACTGACGAACAAACGCTTTCGTCGCACCGTAAACGTTACCACCGGCATACGGCCAGCTACCTGCCGTTGAGCCAATGTTAATAATATGACCATGATTACGTTCAACCATACCCGGTAAGACGGCGCGCGTCATATATACCAGGCCTTTGTTGTTGGTATCAATCATCGTTTCCCAGTCTTCAACGCTGGCTTTATGCGCAGGCTCCATGCCCAACGCCAGGCCGGCATTATTTACCAGGATATCAATATTGCACCACTCGGCAGGAAGCGATGCCAGCATCTCTTCAATAGCGGCGCGGTTGCGAACGTCCAGTTGGGCGATATACAGATTATCTCCCAGTTCGTCTTTTAACTCCTGCAACCGCTCCTGGCGACGGCCAGTGGCGATAACTTTATGCCCTTGTTGAATAAAACGACGAGTAATGCATTCACCAAAACCTGCCGTTGCTCCAGTTACTAAAACGATCATCTCACTGTTCCTCAACGCTTTTGTGTGTCAATAACATAGCACGTGATGCTTAAGAGCGGGTAATACTGGTTTGCAAGATTGCACTCCGTTATCAGTAAGCCTACGCTATGGAACACCTCGCGTTCAGGAGAAGAAAATGACAACAATGAATCCTTTCCTTGTGCAAAGCACACTGCCGTATCTGGCTCCTCATTTTGATCAAATTGCCAATCATCACTATCGCCCGGCATTCGATGAGGGAATGCAGCAAAAGCGGGCAGAAATTGCTGCCATCGCGCTTAACCCGCAAACGCCTGATTTCAACAATACTATTCTGGCACTGGAACAAAGCGGAGAATTACTTACCCGCGTTACCAGCGTCTTTTTTGCGATGACTGCGGCGCATACCAATGATGAATTACAGCGTCTTGATGAACAGTTTTCCGCTGAACTGGCGGAACTGGCTAATGATATCTATCTGAACGGTGAATTATTCGCGCGGGTAGATGCTGTCTGGCAGCGCCGTGAATCTCTGGGGCTTGATAGTGAATCCATCCGCCTGGTGGAGGTGATTCATCAACGTTTTGTCCTTGCCGGAGCCAAACTTGCGCAAGCTGATAAAGCAAAATTAAAAGTACTGAATACAGAAGCTGCGACACTGACCAGTCAGTTTAACCAGCGGTTACTGGCAGCAAATAAATCCGGCGGTCTGGTTGTGAACGATATCGCGCAGCTGGCAGGAATGAGTGAGCAAGAGATTGCGCTGGCGGCAGAGGCGGCTCGCGAGAAAGGTCTGGATAACAAATGGCTGATTCCGCTGCTGAATACCACCCAACAACCGGCGCTTGCCGAAATGCGCGATCGTGCGACGCGTGAAAAACTGTTTATTGCGGGCTGGACGCGAGCGGAAAAAAATGATGGCAATGATACCCGCGCTATCATTCAACGTCTGGTAGAGATTCGCGCACAGCAGGCGAAACTGCTTGGTTTTCCTCATTATGCCGCATGGAAAATCGCCGATCAGATGGCAAAAACGCCAGAAGCAGCACTCAACTTTATGCGGGAAATTGTTCCAGCGGCGCGTCAACGTGCGAGCGATGAATTAGCCTCCATACAGGCGGTTATCGATAAGCAGCAGGGCGGGTTTAGCGCGCAGCCGTGGGACTGGGCATTTTATGCGGAACAGGTACGGCGGGAGAAATTTGATCTTGATGAGGCGCAGCTCAAGCCATATTTTGAATTAAACACGGTGTTGAATGAAGGTGTATTCTGGACCGCGAATCAGCTCTTCGGTATTAAGTTTGTCGAACGTTTTGATATTCCTGTCTACCATCCTGACGTTCGGGTGTGGGAAATTTTTGATCATAATGGCGTGGGGCTGGCGTTATTTTACGGTGATTTCTTCGCCCGTGATTCAAAAAGCGGCGGTGCATGGATGGGCAATTTTGTTGAGCAATCAACGCTTAATGAAACGCATCCGGTAATTTATAACGTTTGCAATTATCAGAAACCCGCTGCCGGTGAGCCTGCGTTGTTACTCTGGGATGATGTCATAACCTTATTCCATGAATTTGGTCATACGTTGCACGGCCTTTTTGCCCGCCAGCGTTATGCCACGCTTTCCGGCACCAACACGCCGCGTGATTTTGTCGAATTTCCGTCGCAAATCAACGAACACTGGGCAACGCATCCGCAGGTATTCGCTCGCTACGCCCGGCATTATCAGAGCGGGGCAGCAATGCCTGACGAACTGCAACAGAAAATGCGTAATGCCAGCCTGTTCAACAAAGGGTATGAGATGAGCGAACTGCTTAGCGCCGCACTTCTCGATATGCGCTGGCATTGCCTGGAAGAAAACGAAGCAATGCAGGATGTCGATGATTTTGAATTGCGGGCGCTGGTGGCGGAAAATATGGATCTTCCTGCTATACCGCCACGCTATCGCAGCAGTTATTTCGCCCATATTTTTGGTGGCGGATATGCTGCAGGTTATTACGCTTATCTGTGGACGCAAATGTTGGCCGATGATGGTTACCAGTGGTTTGTTGAGCAGGGCGGATTAACGCGTGAAAATGGGCAGCGTTTTCGCGAGGCGATCCTTTCCAGAGGTAACAGCGAAGATCTGGAACGCCTGTATCGACAATGGCGCGGTAAGGCTCCTCAGATTATGCCGATGCTGCAACATCGTGGCTTGAACATATAAACACCACCAATGGCTGGCCTGGAGATATCGCCAGGCCAGCCTGGTTATAGCAGTAATTGCAGCAGCTGGACGAGGGCAAACCTCACCGCTAAAGCTAATACCGTTTCGCAGTCGCCAGCAAAATGCATAACCGCAGTGTAGGTCTGGCCTTTAATATGCCACGCGAACCAGACGGTACCCGCTGGCGTACCATCTTCACCGCCCTCCGGTCCGCCGTAGCCGGTAATGGCAATACTGACATCAGCATCCGCACGCTCTATGGCACCTGTTGCCATTTCTGCTGCCACTTTCTCACTCACCGCAGAATATCGTTCAAGAGATTGCTGGCTTACGCTGAGGATTTTCATCTTTGCCTGATCGGTGAAAGTAACAAAGCCTGCACCGTAAAATTTGGGTGTATCTTCAGCTGCACACAGGGCGCTAGCCAACTTACCGCCGGTGCATGATTCGGCGGTAGTTAAGCGTAATTGATCCGCGATAAGTCTTTGACTCAACGCGGATGTCAGGTTTTCAATAGTGTCGGTATCTGCGAGTTGTACAATTTTATCTTTATTAATGTTCACTGTTTTTTGTCCACGCTATTATATGTAAAGGTGATTTGCTTTTTCTGTATGCTCGTCAAATATAATAATTTTCAAACATATCAATCCGATTATTCTGAAAATATGTTTAAGACTCTTCAATCTTCTTAACTTTAGTGAGTTAAATTCTCTGAATATTTGACAGCTAGTGGGCTGATTTTAAATGCCTTATAACAATTGGCAGTATTCTTATTTGGCAATTATAAAAATAGCAACCAGACTTAATAAGTCAAACCAAACGCAATTAAGGAGTTAGTATGAAATTTCAGGCCATTGTATTAGCAAGTTTTCTTGTCATGCCTTATGCGTTGGCAGATGACCAGGGCGGTTTAAAACAGGATGCAGCGCCACCGCCGCCTCATGCAATAGAAGATGGCTATCGCGGAACCGATGATGCAAAAAAAATGACCGTTGATTTCGCAAAAAACATGCACGATGGCGCTTCGGTTTCACTACGCGGTAATTTGATTTCTCACAAAGGAGAGGACCGTTACGTTTTTCGCGATAAGAGCGGTGAAATTAATGTCGTTATTCCTGCGGCCGTCTTTGATGGACGAGAAGTTCAGCCGGACCAGATGATCAACATTAGCGGCAGTCTGGATAAGAAAAGCGCGCCGGCCGTCGTTCGGGTCACTCATTTGCAGAAATAAAAATAAATTAGCCTGATGGCCTGAACTACTGGGCCATTAGGGTATTGGGTTATGCTATTTGTCATCCTTTTATTTACGATAATGCAGAGGTGATTTACAGAATTAAACACTTTTTTATCCGCTGATTTTGTTTTAAATCACAATGTTATCTCAGAGATGACTCATAACTTCGGATTTCTATGAAAATATTGACGTAATTTTGCTTTTCTCTCGTTAGAATAGCGCGCACAAGGAACTGTGAAAAAGGAGTGGCAATGATCAAGAAAACAACGGAAATTGATGCCATCTTGTTAAATCTCAATAAGGCTATCGATGCCCACTACCAGTGGCTGGTGAGTATGTTTCACAGCGTGGTCGCGAGAGATGCCAGTAAGCCAGAAATAACGGATAACCATTCTTATGGACTGTGCCAGTTTGGTCGGTGGATTGATCATCTGGGGCCACTCGATAACGATGAATTACCTTACGTTCGGCTAATGGATTCTGCCCATCAACATATGCATAACTGTGGTCGGGAATTAATGCTGGCTATTGTTGAAAATCACTGGCAGGACGCGCATTTCGACGCCTTTCAGGAGGGGTTGCTTTCTTTTACTGCGGCATTAACCGATTACAAAATTTATTTGCTGACGATCCGTAGCAATATGGATGTTTTGACGGGATTGCCGGGGCGTCGGGTTCTTGATGAATCCTTTGATCATCAGTTACGCAACACTGAGCCTCTGAATCTTTATTTAATGTTGTTGGATATTGACCGATTTAAATTGGTTAATGATACCTACGGGCATTTAATCGGCGATGTAGTATTACGCACCCTGGCAACTTACTTAGCCAGTTGGACGCGTGATTACGAAACGGTTTATCGCTACGGGGGCGAAGAATTTATCATTATTGTCAAAGCGGCTAATGATGAAGAAGCATGTCGTGCAGGTGTCAGAATTTGCCAGTTAGTCGATAACCATGCCATCACACATTCTGAAGGGCATATCAACATTACCGTGACAGCAGGTGTGAGTCGCGCATTTCCTGAAGAGCCTCTGGATGTGGTCATTGGAAGAGCAGACCGGGCAATGTATGAGGGTAAGCAAACCGGAAGAAATCGCTGCATGTTTATTGACGAACAAAATGTGATTAACCGAGTTTAAGCTCCGTTTAACATTCATTGAGAAAACTGATGCTACTGTGTCAACGATCCGTTATCAGTGCAGGAAAATGCCTGTTAGCGTAAAAGCAAAACACAAATCTATCCATGCAAGCATTCACCGCCGGTTTACTGGCGGTTTTTTTTCGCCGTCATAAAAATCAGGCCCCTTGTACACAACTGTAACAAGGGGCCGGTTAGGTGAGGGATTATCTCCGTTCATTAGTCATCCCATTTGTGGCTGAAATACGCGGCCAGAAAACCAGAAAATAAAATTATTCCCAGTACGGCCATAAAAACATTCATATTACCCAGCATTATTTGCCTCCGTTTATGGTGTGGTGTGTTTCCTCGCTTACCTTAATTTTCATCTCAATGAGAAAGATATTAGCAGAGGTAACCTAAACGAAGGCTGAATTAAATTTTTATTGTGTTCGACTTAAATCAACAAAGCGCGGGCTGCCCCCACGGTCTTGCACGAATCCCTTTTAACATCAGCACCCACGCAGCAATGATCACCAACGCTAAGATGACAAACAGCGAGGAAGGCGGCAGGCTGGTTAGCACTACGCCACTCACTAATGGGTTAATCGCGGCACCAAGCCAGCCTAAAGACTGGGCGGAAAAATAGCTGGCTTTCATTCCTGGCGGCGCAATATGGTCAATCAACATATACTCGCCCGGCGCATAAATGATTTCACCGACAGTAAATACCGCAGCTGACATACCCCACAATAGCAGGCTGTTGCCGGAAAAAATAAAACCGACCAGACCGATGACGAAACATAGGGTGCCTGCTGTCATCAGCGCGCGGATGTTAGCCGGGTTAAGTCGGCGGCCCACGGAATATTGCAACGTAACCACCATGGCAGCATTCACCGGAAGAACAACCGCGACCACCTTTTCGGCAAAATCCCCATCAGCAATCACCATCACATATTGTGAAATGCATGAAGCAAATGCGCCGCTTACAAAAGAAGCCAGAAAACCAGAGCAGGTAAACCACAACAGTGCTTTATCTTGTAATAAAACTTTCGGCGACCAGACACTGCCTGTTTCCGTGGCGATGATTTTCTCGCTGCGCTTTACCCAAATTTGAATGAAAAGCATGGGAAACGCGGAACAGATAGCTGCCAGCCAGAAGGGCAGATTGATGCGCTGCATCACCAACAGCGTGCCGAGCGGCGGACCGATGGTCCAGCCAATGTTTAGCATGGTGTAGTTGATTGAGAAGATTTTCGTTTTGCTGGTGGACGAAAGATTGTCGGCAAACCAGGCTTTCAGCACGTTAGCAAAAACAGAATAGGCGCAGTTAATGAGGGCAAAAAAGAGCACCACCAGCTTTACGTTATTCACTAAAGGAATGGCAATAAAACCGCTGGCGAAGGCGGTAATTGCCAGTAACATATAGCGTTTCTTGTCGAACTTATCCGCCAGGATACCAAAACCGAGGCTAAAAACGACGCCAATAGTGAGCGCAATTGTCATCGCATAACCGATTAGATCGACACTCAGGCTGTACTGGCGACTCAAGTAAATGGTCATAAATGGCAGCGTAGCGCCGCGTCCGATGGTTAATAACAACGACGAGGCAAGAAGGGCGCTGGTAGAGCGTCGTAGGGATAAGTTCATTTGTCTGTCCGGCAGTGCGTTTCGTTATGTTTTGTTTTAGAGATGTAAAGAAATAGCATGGCAAAAATCCGAAGTATAGCGACTTATTTGCGCATTAATGCCGTCGTAACCGGCGACTAACGAATCAACTGTTAAAGAAAAGTAAATTCAACTAAGTTGATTGCTTACAAAAGATGAAATTCAGAGGCGGTAGAATGTCGCGAAAAGATGGGGTGTTGGCGCTACTGGTAGTGGTCGTATGGGGGCTAAATTTTGTGGTCATCAAAGTGGGGCTTCATAACATGCCACCGCTGATGCTGGCCGGTTTGCGCTTTATGCTGGTCGCTTTTCCGGCTATCTTTTTTGTCGCACGACCGAAAGTACCACTGAATTTGCTGCTGGGGTATGGATTAACCATCAGTTTTGCGCAGTTTGCTTTTCTTTTTTGTGCCATTAACTTCGGTATGCCTGCTGGACTGGCTTCGCTGGTGTTACAGGCACAGGCGTTTTTTACTATCGTGCTTGGCGCGTTTACTTTCGGGGAGCGATTGCATGGCAAACAATTGGCGGGGATCGCCTTAGCGATTTTTGGCGTACTGGTGTTAATCGAAGATAGTCTGAACGGTCAGCATGTGGCGATGCTCGGCTTTATGTTGACCCTGGCTGCAGCATTTAGTTGGGCGTGTGGCAACATCTTCAATAAAAAGATCATGTCGCACTCAACGCGTCCGGCGGTGATGTCGCTGGTAATCTGGAGCGCTTTAATCCCAATCATTCCCTTCTTTGTTGCCTCGCTGATTCTCGATGGTTCCGCATCCATGATTCACAGTCTGGTTACTATTGATATGACCACCATCTTGTCGCTGATGTATCTGGCGTTTGTGGCGACAATTGTTGGTTATGGGATCTGGGGGACGTTACTGGGACGCTATGAAACCTGGCGGGTTGCACCGTTATCGTTACTGGTGCCCGTAGTCGGACTGGCAAGTGCGGCACTATTGTTGGATGAACGCTTAACGGGTCTGCAATTTTTAGGTGCGGTGCTCATTATGACCGGGCTGTATATCAATGTATTTGGCTTGCGGTGGCGTAAAGCGGTAAAGGTTAGAGGCTAAACCATACGCACAGAATGTGATGTCAGCACTCTGTGCGTCTGCTTTTATCGCGGGAAAAAGTACTTTACCTGGAACTCGAAAATATTGCTGTAAAGTAACGAATAATCCAGCGGAATAGAGTTACTGTCCACAGCCTGGGTCTGAATTTTAAGTATGGGATCCCGTGGGCTGATCCGTAAAATACTGGCGATTTCTGGGGTAGGAAAAGTAGGGGAGAAAGTTTCAAAGGTGCCAATGATTTTGATCCCGCATTCATTCTCAATATATGAAAATTTGGATTTTTGCATATGTGACACGGTTAAATCAGGAAAACGTGCTACTGACATCCACGTTTCTTCTAATTGTGCTGCATTATCCTCAATGAATCGCAGTCTCTTTATGTAATAAACCTGCTCACCAGTCACTAAATTCAGCTCAGTCGCAATAGTGGGTGAAGCATCCTGCACTTCAAATTTCATAATCTGACTCCCTGCCTCTTTGCCGCTTTTATGCGCAATTTCACTGAAACTGTTCATGTGATCAATGTGTGCAACAAAATTCTTTTTTTGAATGTATGTTCCTGAACCATGCTTTCTGTGAATAATTCCTTCGCCTTCCAGCAAGGATAATGCCTTACGCAGGGTATTACGCGAAACATTATAACGAACAGCGAGTTCCGCTTCTGACGGCAACAAATCACCAACATGCCATGAATTGCCATTGATTTCGGATTTAAGTAAGCGGGCAATCTTTTGAAAAATCACTTTTGCACCTTTTAAGAGCCATTGAAAACAAGGAGTTGAGTCCTGATTGGTTTATCGTATGGCCGAGTCGTTTAATAATCACCCTGATGTTGAACAACTTTATCACTGTATTACTGTGATCAATGTACCAGGACGTATAGCTACTGCGGGATATGATATTTAAACAATGTAATCTGTTATATACCAGTAAGGGAAAATATGAAAAAAATATTGTTAGTTTGCGCTGCGGGCATGTCAACCAGTATGCTGGTTAAACGTATGATTGATCATGCTAACGCTATTTCACTTGAAGTTAATATTTCCGCATTGGCGATTGCAGAGGCTAAAGGGAAAATTAAAAATAACGAAGTTGACGTTGTTTTACTTGGCCCGCAAGTTCGCTTTCAGAAACCAGAGATTGAAGCCGTTGCACAGGGGAAAATGCCTGTAGCCGTTATCGAGATGAAAGACTACGGCACCATGAACGGACAGGCAGTTCTTGAATTTGCGATGAAACTACTGCAAGAGTAAGAATCTAATATTATTAAACTATTACCTGAACTAACTTTTCACACATCATAAAATGGATATGGCATACATGCTTTATTGGGATGTATAAATATCCAAAACAACAGGTATAAAAAAATGGGATTAATGGCCTCATTCGAACGTGGAATGGAACGTTTTCTTGTTCCAGTTGCTATCAAGTTAAACTCACAAAAACATGTTGCAGCGGTGAGAGATGGATTCGTTTTTACGTTTCCAATTATCATGGCAAGTTCATTAATTATATTAATTAACTTTGCCATATTATCGCCAGACGGTTTTATTGCCGGATTACTGCATCTGAATAGCATTTTCCCCAACCTTGAAAAAGCACAAGCTATTTTTACTCCGGTAATGAATGGTTCTGTAAATATCATGTCAATTATGATTGCTTTCCTGGTCGCCAGGAATATGGCGATTAGCTATGAGCAAGATGATCTTTTATGCGGATTAACGGCAATAGGAGCATTTTTTATTGTTTATACGCCATATCAGATGATAGATGGGCAAGCATTCCTGACGACCAAATATCTCGGCGCGCAGGGGTTGTTTGTTGCTGTTATCGTTGCATTGATCACCAGTGAAATATTTTGTCGCTTAGCTCGAAACCCAAAAATCACCATAACGATGCCGGCAGCTGTACCGCCTGCGGTAGCGCGTTCATTTAAAGTTTTATTGCCAATATTTTTTGTCATGGTGTTCTTTTCCGCACTTAATTATTGCCTGACACTGATATCCCCGGCAGGACTAAACGATCTTATTTACACATTAATCCAGACGCCGCTCAAACATATGGGAACGAATATCTTTGCGGTAATTATCCTGGGGGCTGTGGGTAATTTCCTGTGGGTGCTGGGGATCCACGGACCTAATACCACATCGGCAATTCGAGAAACCGTTTTTTCTGAGGCTAATCTGGAGAATCTCTCCTGGGCCGCTCAACATGGCACTACCTGGGGCGCGCCATATCCGATTACCTGGACTTCTATTAATGATGCATTCGCCAACTGCGGCGGTTCAGGTATGACGTTGGGGTTATTGTTGGCTATTTTTATCGCTTCTAAGCGTGCGGAATACCGTGATCTGGCAAAAATGTCATTTATCCCCGGTATTTTCAATATCAATGAACCGATAATGTTTGGCCTTCCTATTGTACTTAACCCCATCATGATGGTGCCGTTTATTATGGTTCCCATTGTTAACTGTGCCATTGGTTACTTCTTTGTTTCGATGGAAATTATTCCACCGGTTGCTTATGCCGTGCCCTGGACTACGCCCGGACCTTTAATTGCTTTCCTCGGAACCGGGGGGAACTGGCTGGCTTTACTGGTTGGTTTTTTATGTTTAGGTGTGGCGACAATGATCTATTTACCTTTTGTTATTGCCGCCAACAAAGTCAATAACATGACAACTAACGGATAATTCCATTTACCCAGGAAGGAGATTGTGATGTTTGCAGATGAAGAACTTGTTATGGAGTTACTGGTCAACGCGGGGCAGGCACGTTCTGACGCGATGGAAGCCATACGTTGTGCCGGGCAAAAAGACTGGCAGGGCGCAACTCAGCTAATGGCCAGTTCTGAATCTGCCTGTCTTCAGGCACATAAGATTCAGACCGCATTAATTAGTCAGGATGAAGGCTGTGGCAAAATAAAAGTTAATTTAATTCTGATTCATGCACAGGATCATTTGATGAATGCAATATTATGCCAGGATTTAGCCAGGGAAATTATTTCATTAAGAAAAGAACTCCATGCCTGATTTTTTCCTCCAGTGCGATAGCTGGAGGAAATTATTATACTCTTAAGGATAAGTCATGAATATAAAGACGCTTAACGTCAGCCTTTTGTCTTTTTCTATTATTACAGCATTGTTTCCATTGAACGCGATGGCAACAAAATTAACCATAGAGCAGCGCCTTGAATTGCTTGAAAATGAATTGTCGCAAAATAAACAAGAGCTGAAAGCAACACAGAATGAACTGGGAGTATATAAATCCCGACTTTCGACCTTACAAAAAAGCATCACGGAAAACAAATATAAATCAGCCTCGCTTGCTGAAATATCAGCGACATCTCCCGTCGCTGATAACATCAAAAATGAAAACGGTGAACAGAACTCGTTTACCGCAGCGCATACTATAAATGGATCGCAGCAAGTTGCCGTTATTGAAAGTAAAGGCGACAAAACCACTATCGAAAGCGTGACCCTGAAAGATATCAGTAAATATATAAAGGATGATATTGGGTTCAGCTATCAGGGGTACTTCCGCTCAGGCTGGGGTACTGGTAATCACGGCTCACCACAAACTTATGCAGCGGGTTCTCTGGGACGTTTTGGTAATGAGATGAGCGGTTGGTTTGACCTGACCTTAAATCAGCGTGTTTATAATCAGGACGGTAAAACGGCAAATGCGGTCGTTACCTATGATGGCAACGTGGGTGAGCAGTATAACGATGCCTGGTTTGGTGACAGTGCCAATGAAAATATCATGCAGTTCAGCGATATTTACCTGACAACGCGAGGTTTTTTACCCTTCGCACCAGAGGCAGACTTCTGGGTCGGCAAACATAAACTCCCGCAATATGAGATCCAGATGCTGGACTGGAAAACCTTAACCACGGATGTCGCCGCGGGTGTGGGGATTGAAAACTGGGCACTTGGTGTAGGGCTGTTTGATATGTCCTTAAGCCGTGATGATGTCGATGTTTACTCTCGTGATTTTTCGCGTACCAGCCAGATGAATACCAATTCTGTGGATGTTCGTTATCGCAATATCCCGTTATGGGATGATGCGACATTATCATTAATGGCTAAATATTCCGCACCTAATAAAACGGATCAACAACAAGATAACGAAAATGACAACAGTTATTTTGAAATGAAAGATAGCTGGATGCTGACTTCTGTTTTACGGCAAAACCTGCAACGCGATACGTTTAATGAATTTACGTTACAGGTTGCCAATAATTCCTATGCCAGCAGTTTTGCCAGTTTCTCAGATGCCAGTAATACGATGGCGCATGGTCGCTATTACTATGGTGATCATACCAATGGGATCGCCTGGCGTTTAATCTCTCAGGGCGAGATGTATCTTACTGACAATATTATTATGGCTAACGCGCTTGTCTATTCTCACGGCGAAGATGTTTATAGTTATGAAAGTGGTGCTCATAGTGATTTTGACAGTATTCGCACTGTAATAAGACCGGCCTGGATCTGGAATACATGGAATCAGACGGGGCTTGAATTAGGCTGGTTTAAGCAACAGAACAAAACTCAGCAGGGTGTAACACTAAATGAATCGGCTTATAAAACGACACTCTGGCATGCATTGAAAGTGGGTGAAAGCATTTTAGGTTCACGACCAGAAATTCGCTTCTATGGAACGTATATCAATATTCTGGATAACGAATTATCGAATTTTAAGTTTAATGAGAACAGCAAAGACGAGTTTATGGCCGGCATCCAGGCGGAAGTCTGGTGGTAATCTATTTTAGTTAAGGAGTTGTGTATGTCAGGATTTAAAAAAGGTTTTTTATGGGGCGGTGCGGTAGCCGCGCATCAGTTGGAAGGTGGCTGGAATGAAGGAGGAAAAGGCATCAGCATCGCTGATGTGATGACTGCTGGCGCTCACGGGGTGCCGCGTGAAGTGACAGAAGGCGTTATCGACGGGCTTAATTATCCCAATCATGAAGCAATTGATTTTTATCATCGCTATAAAACAGATATTCAGTTATTTGCCGAGATGGGATTCAAATGCTTTCGAACTTCCATTGCCTGGACACGAATCTTTCCGCAAGGTGACGAACAGGAGCCGAATGAAGAGGGTTTACAATTTTATGATGATCTGTTCGATGAATGCCTTAAGCAGGGAATGGAACCTGTGGTGACGCTTTCACATTTTGAGATGCCTTATCATCTGGTGACAAAATATGGTGGCTGGCGAAACCGTAAACTGATCGACTTTTTTATCCGCTTCGCATCAACGGTCTTCACGCGCTATAAAGAAAAAGTAAAGTACTGGATGACGTTTAACGAAATCAATAATCAGGTGAATTTCAGCGAAAGCCTGTGTCCATTTACTAATTCCGGTATCTTGTATTCGCCAGAGGAAGATATCAATGAGCGCGAACAAATAATGTACCAGGCGGTACATTACGAGTTAGTTGCCAGTGCCCTGGCGGTACAGACTGGAAAATCGATCAATCCTGAATTTAACATTGGCTGTATGATCGCCATGTGTCCCATCTATCCTCTGACGTGTGCACCCAACGATATGATGATGGCCACGAAAGCAATGCATCGTCGTTACTGGTTTACTGATGTTCATGCTCGTGGATATTATCCGCAACATATGCTGAATTACTTTGCCAGGAAAGGATTCAACCTCGATATCACACCAGAAGATAACGCGATTCTTGCCAGTGGTTGTGTCGACTTTATCGGCTTTAGCTACTACATGTCTTTTACGACACAATTTTCGCCCGATAACCCGCAACTGGATTATGTTGAACCACGAGATTTGGTCAGCAACCCTTATATCGATACATCCGAATGGGGATGGCAAATTGATCCGGCAGGGCTACGTTATTCACTCAACTGGTTCTGGGATCATTTCCAGTTGCCGCTGTTTATTGTCGAAAATGGATTTGGTGCGGTTGACCAGAGACAAGCTGACGGCACGGTGAACGATCACTATCGCATTGATTACTTTGCTTCCCATATTCGGGAAATGAAAAAAGTCGTAGTTGAAGATGGTGTTGACTTAATTGGCTACACCCCGTGGGGCTGCATTGACCTGGTTTCTGCCGGAACAGGGGAAATGAAAAAGCGCTACGGAATGATTTATGTCGATAAAGACAACGAAGGGAAGGGAACGCTGGAACGGATACGTAAAGCGTCGTTTTACTGGTATCGGGATCTCATCGCCAACAATGGCGAAAATATTTGAGACTTGAGGAAGATATTACGGAGATGTCAGGCTCTGTGATCAGAGCCTGACAATAACTACATAGCGTGTTGATTATAATAGGGCACGCCGAGCGCATCCGACTTATCACTGCCAGTACCCATGTGATTTAAATCAAACGGTGGTTGTTCCTGCGATGGGGGAACAACCACGACATTGGCACAAGAAGTAACAACTGGCTGCGTGGTTTGTTCCGCAACGCCCTGCGCGGAAAAGAGAATAAGCGCAGCTGCTATTGCGGATGAAAGTGGTTTCATGATTGCCTCAGTGACGTTGTCACGTTATCAACTAGCTGTTGTAATGATTTAATGGATGTAAAAAGCGCGATTCGCCCTGCATATTGGTCATCCGGTATTTATGCGGCGGAACATCAAAGTAATTTTTGAAGGTTCGGGTCAGAGTTTGTTGCGACTCGAAGCCATATCGTTCTGCCAGATAGAGTATCGGCTCGTTACTTTCCTTCAGCTTTTGCGCGATTTCCGTCATCTTACGGCTGCGGATGTATTGGCCTAATGAATGACCGGTTTCTTTTTTAAACATCCGTTGCAGGTGCCATTTAGAGTAACCTGAACGCTCTGACACTTTCTCCAGTGACAGTGGCGATTCCAGGTTGTCCTCGATCCAGTCCAAAATGCTATGAATGGTAATAGCGTCAGTATTGCGTCTGGACATCGTCATACCTCTTTTTTGTTTACGGCAGGACTTTCTTAAGCAAATGCTCAAGTGTTGCCACTTCGTCCGCCGTCAGGTTTTTTGTTAATTCTTGATGCAGGTCCTGGCCAACTAATTGATGGCATTGTTCGCATATTGCCGCGCCGCTGGTGGTAAGTTTTACCAGTACGCCGCGCTTATCATTCGGGTTCGGCAACCTTTCAACCCAGCCTTTACAGACCAGGCGATCCAGCATACGGGTCAGTGCTCCAAGGTCGACAGACAACACTTTTTTCAGTTCAACCGGAGTAATACACGCCGCGCAGCGGATAGAGCAGAGCACCTTAAACTGTGCCGCGGTAATATCCAGCGGAGACAGATACTCGTTAAGCAGACGATCTTTCTTCTGATTAACCATATGGATTAAGCGACCCAATGGAATAATTTCATTGAACAGATCGCTGGTACTTTTCACATTAGTTGCCCTGGCAAGTAATTAGTTGCAGGGGATAATATTGCCCAGGCAAGTATAAGTCAAATAAATGAATTGACCGATGCCACGTTTTGCTAAATCGGTTCAAGTTTTGGTCAATGCGATGCAAGGTTAGCTAAAGAGTGACACTTTATCCTTGTTTACCCCTTATACTTTTCGCTGATAACCCAGATACACAGGATAACAACCACCAATGTTAGATTTGTTTAAAGCAATTGGCCTGGGGCTGGTGGTGTTACTGCCGTTAGCTAACCCATTAACAACTGTCGCGTTATTTCTTGGCCTGGCAGGCAACATGAACAGTGCCGAACGTAATCGTCAGTCGTTGATGGCCTCGGTGTACGTATTTGCCATCATGATGGTGGCGTATTACGCCGGGCAACTGGTGATGGATACATTTGGCATTTCGATTCCCGGTCTGCGAATTGCAGGCGGCTTAATCGTCGCGTTTATCGGTTTTCGGATGCTCTTTCCGCAACAGAAAGCGATTGATTCACCGGAGGCGAAAAGCAAGTCGGAAGAGCTGGAAGATGAACCCAGTGCCAATATTGCCTTTGTGCCGCTAGCAATGCCAAGTACCGCTGGTCCGGGAACCATAGCGATGATTATTAGCTCGGCGTCCACAGTGCGTCAGAGTTCAACCTTCGCTGATTGGGTACTGATGGTTGCGCCGCCGCTGATCTTTTTCCTGGTGGCGGTTATTTTGTGGGGAAGCCTACGCAGCTCCGGCGCAATTATGCGGCTGGTGGGCAAGGGTGGCATTGAAGCGATCTCCCGTCTGATGGGATTCCTGCTGGTATGTATGGGTGTGCAGTTTATTATTAACGGCATCCTGGAAATCATTAAAACGTACCATTAAAAAAGGCCCGAATGGGCCTTTCAACTATTGCGTCTGTTCTTCGAGTGTCACTGGCCAGCGGCGAAATATAATGATTGACCAAATTAACGCGGCAAAAGCAGGCACCGCGCCCACATAACCAATCATCGACATTGACCAGTGCAAACTCACCTGATTACCTACCAACGCACCCGCCCCGATTCCAATATTAAATATGCCGGAGAATAGCGCCATCGCGACGTCGGTAGCATCTGGTGCCAGCGCCAGCACTTTAACCTGCATACCAAGCCCGATGATCATCATCGCGATCCCCCAGAAAATACTCAGCACCCCGAGGTGTATTTCACTGTTCGCCGCAGGTAACAGCAATGCCAGGCACACCAGCAACAGCGCAATCGCCGTACTCACCAACGCAGACGCATACTGATTACCCAGTTTACCGAAAATCACGCTGCCAATAATGCCCGCACCACCGAGTAATAACAGTAATGCCGTGGCAAAGTTGGCGCTGAATCCCGCAATGTTTTGTACAAAAGGCTCGATATAGCTGTATGCCGTGTAATGGGCGGTGACAACCACCACAGTTAACAAATAAATGCTCATCAATGCCGGGCGGCGGAACAATAGCGGGAGGCTTTTCAGTGAACCGGAATGCTCACTGGGCAGTAAGGGAAGTAACTTAATCAGGCACAAAAGGGTGATAAGCGCCCCAATACCAATCGCGAAGAAGGTCATTCGCCAACCGAAATACTGGCCCACAATGCGCCCGAGAGGTAAACCTAAGACCATCGCCAGTGCTGTACCGGTGGCAATTAAACTCAATGCCTGTGCTCGCTTCCCGGCCGGAGCCATACGGATCGCCAGAGACGCCGTAATCGACCAGAAAATCGCATGTGCAAAAGCCACACCAATGCGACTGATCACCAGAACGGTAAAGCTCCACGACAAAAACGACAGTACGTGGCTGGCAATAAACACCACAAACAGGCAGATCAGTAATTTGCGCCGTTCAACCTGACTGGTCATTAACATAAAAGGCAATGACATTAGCGCTACTACCCATGCGTAAATGGTCAACATGATGCCGACCTGAGCGGTTTGCATGTGAAAACTTTGCGCAATGTCAGAGAGCAGGCCAACAGGGACAAATTCGGTGGTGTTGAAGATGAAGGCGGCGACTGCCAGCGTAACGACCCGTAGCCACGCCACTTTGCGGGAAACAGTGTTTGTTGTCATAACAGATTATCGGGTGAGTTGCGAAAAAGTGATGAAATGATCTTAAAACGGTTAATGATGTGAATACAATGCATTTGTGATCTGGATCGCGTTTTCCGTTTCTCTGACGCTGATTCTTTCACGCGTCAGAGAGTCGGTAACATCACGGTTTAATGACGTTCAGGGAGGTCTGGCGTTTTGGAGGTTGCGGGTATAGGTGGTCTGACAGGGGAGCGAAGCCTGTTTTTCACCAGGTCTTCGTGAGTAACTTTTGGCGGCGTTTCATTTTTTACAAAAAGTTTGAGGGTCCTGCGCGCCATATGTTTGATAATTTTATCATCACTTAATGATGCTGGCATCAACACGTCATTCAAATCACTTTCATTGGGATTCATAAATTGGTGATAGTGCAATAACATATTGGCGAAAAATAAAAACAAGTCCTGAAAATGAGGAGATTCTTGTTCTGCTAAAAGGGATAAAAAGCAGATGCAGACTTCGGGTAGTACATGTTTGTTAGAACCTGATGAATCCATCAGGCTTTGCAATAAATCCTCTTTTAATTCGCTGTCCGTTATGTCGAGAATGGCGGTGTTCAAGTTAGGATCTTTATTGACGAACCATCTGTGAACCTCAGAGTTATTCCATAATCGGGGGAGTATGACAAAATTACCGCGAGAGATAAAATTCAGGACAAGCAAATCAAACTGGCGTAAGTAATCTGCAGCGGTATGGTGATCCGGAGGCAGGGGTTCAATATGTGGTGTATGCGCTCTTTTGATGGGAGCGCCAGGGTTGATCATCGGAAATTGTTCAATAAAATCATTCAGAAACAGAAAGGGCACACGCTCGACGCCGGTCTGAAATACGCGCCCCATAGTGACAGGCTTTGGGTTGGGAGCGCAAAAAATATTAATTTCTCCATCATGGCGAAAATTATCTAAATAAATAGGGCTTAAATTTATTACTACCTGAAATTCAATATTTTCTTTGTGTCTTCCATTCTTGACGGGATAAGTGAGTTTAAACTGAACCTTTTCATTGTATAGCGTGTCGTTACCCCGGAAAGAAGTCCTCTGAATATATGATAAGTTATCAAGGTTATTAAATATCTTTTTTGTGGCTGAGTTGATGTTTAAAGACGTGCGCCACTCTTCATCACATATTATGGTACTGAGTGCATCAATAAAATCCTTTAAAACTTCTTTTACCTGAGGTGCAATATTACGAGCGGGAAAATCATCAGGAAGAGATATATAATTGCTGATGCTTACTGGCGTAACCATATTTGCCCCATATAGTCATAAGTCATCGGAACATCACTATATAGGGCATTTGAGCTGCAAGAACTATCAAAAATAGCTCATTGGTAACCCTGTTTTGCCGAGTCAGGCACATCCAGTAGTTGAATAAATGCCTCAAGCGGACGCGTTTTCGCACCACGACGCCAGACCAGCCAGGTTGTTAACCAACGCCATTGCTCAGCTAACGGCCACGCTTCAACCTGGTGATGCCCCGGCATACTTTCCAGCATAGAGCGTGGAATAAGCGCAATGCCTGCTCCTGCGACCACACAGGCCAACATCCCGTGATACGACTCCATCTCGTGAATAGTTCCCGGAGCGGCACCGTCAGCATGAAACCAGCTCTCGAAGTGGCGACGATACGAACAATTGGCGCGGAAGGCATAAATGTTACTGCCGTTAACCTGACTGGCGCGGATTACTGGCGCATGACCTTGTGGCGTGACGATCATCAGCTCCTCGCGGTATACCGGTATCCCGTCAATGGCAGTATGGTTAATGGGCCCATCAATAAATGCCGCATTCAGTTTTCCCTCCAGCACTCCTTCCAGCATAGTGCCGGAAGGGCCGGTGGAAAGTGAAAACTGAATTTTGGGATAACGATGGTTGAATTCCGCCAGCGTGGCCGGAATGCGCACTGCTGCGGTGCTTTCCAGCGAACCAAGAGAAAATAAACCTTGCGGCTCATCGCCAGCGACAACGCTCCGCGCTTCATCCACTAACGCGAGAATTTGTTGGCTATAGCGTAAAAAGTTATGCCCGGCAGGAGAGAGACGTAAACGCTGATTCTCGCGAATAAACAGATCTACCCCCAGTTCTGTTTCCAGCTGGCGTAGACGGGTAGTGAGATTCGACGGCACGCGATGCACTATTGCTGCTGCCTGGGTTATGCTGCCAGCTTCGGCAACCGCGTTGAACATCTCCAGTTGTGTCAGATCCATAATATTCTCGATTCGTGAATAAGTGGCTTAATATTATTCATTTTAAAGCAAGAGTAAATCTGCGTATCTTCATACCATGACTCATAAAGGAGATACCCCGATGACCATTACTCCGGCAACTCATGCAATTTCAATAAATCCTGCCACGGGTGAACAACTTTCTGTGCTGCCGTGGGCTGGCGCTAACGATATCGAAAACGCACTTCAGCTGGCGGCAGCAGGCTTTCGCGACTGGCGCGAGACAAATATAGATTATCGTGCTGAAAAACTGCGTGGTATCGGTAAGGCTCTGCGCGCCCGTAGCGAAGAAATGGCGCAAATGATCACCCGTGAAATGGGCAAACCAATCAATCAGGCGCGCGCTGAAGTGGCGAAATCGGCGAATTTGTGTGACTGGTATGCAGAACATGGTCCGGCAATGCTGAAGGCGGAACCTACGCTGGTGGAAAATCAGCAGGTAGTTATTGAGTATCGACCGTTGGGGACGATTCTGGCGATTATGCCGTGGAACTTTCCGTTATGGCAGGTGATGCGTGGCGCGGTTCCCATCATTCTTGCAGGTAACGGCTACTTACTTAAACATGCGCCGAATGTGATGGGCTGTGCTCAGCTCATTGCCCAGGTGTTTAAAGATGCGGGAATCCCGCAAGGCGTATATGGCTGGCTGAATGCCGACAACGACGGTGTCAGTCAAATGATTAAAGATTCGCGCATTGCTGCTGTCACGGTGACCGGAAGTGTTCGTGCGGGAGCGGCTATTGGCGCACAGGCTGGAGCGGCACTGAAAAAATGCGTACTGGAACTGGGCGGTTCGGATCCATTTATTGTGCTTAACGATGCCGATCTGGAACTGGCGGTTAAAGCGGCGGTAGCCGGACGTTATCAGAATACCGGACAGGTTTGTGCAGCGGCAAAACGCTTTATTATCGAAGAGGGAATTGCTTCTGCATTTACCGAACGTTTTGTGGCAGCTGCGGCAGCCTTGAAAATGGGCGATCCCCGTGATGAAGAGAACGCTCTCGGACCAATGGCTCGTTTTGATTTACGTGATGAGCTGCATCATCAGGTGGAGAAAACCCTGGCGCAGGGTGCGCGTTTGTTACTGGGCGGGGAAAAGATGGCTGGGGCAGGTAACTACTATCCGCCAACGGTTCTGGCGAATGTTACCCCAGAAATGACCGCGTTTCGGGAAGAAATGTTTGGCCCTGTTGCGGCAATCACCGTTGCGAAAGATGCAGAACATGCGCTGGAACTGGCTAATGATAGTGAGTTCGGCCTTTCAGCGACCATTTTTACCACCGACGAAACACAGGCCAGACAGATGGCGGCACGTCTGGAATGCGGTGGGGTGTTTATCAATGGTTATTGTGCCAGCGACGCGCGAGTGGCCTTTGGTGGCGTGAAAAAGAGTGGCTTTGGTCGTGAGCTTTCCCATTTCGGCTTACACGAATTCTGTAATATCCAGACGGTGTGGAAAGACCGGATCTGACGCGACATATTCAGCTCTGATATACTCGCAGGTCTTTTCAGACCTGCGGTCCAGGAGTAGAAAGTGGCAGTCGCCATGGATAATGCAATTTTAGAAAACATCTTGCGGCAAGTGCGGCCGCTCATTGGTCAGGGTAAAGTCGCGGATTATATTCCGGCGCTGGCTACAGTAGACGGTTCCCGATTGGGGATTGCTATCTGTACCGTTGACGGACAGCTTTTTCAGGCCGGAGACGCGCAAGAACGTTTTTCCATTCAGTCTATTTCCAAAGTGCTGAGTCTCGTTGTCGCCATGCGTCATTACTCCGAAGAGGAAATCTGGCAACGCGTCGGCAAAGATCCGTCTGGATCACCGTTCAATTCTTTAGTGCAACTGGAAATGGAACAGGGTATTCCGCGTAATCCGTTCATTAATGCCGGTGCGCTGGTGGTCTGCGATATGTTGCAAGGGCGACTAAGCGCACCACGGCAACGTATGCTGGAAGTCGTGCGCGGCTTAAGCGGTGTGTCTGATATTTCATACGATACGGTGGTAGCGCGTTCCGAATTTGAACATTCCGCGCGAAATGCGGCTATCGCCTGGCTGATGAAGTCGTTTGGCAATTTCCATCATGACGTGACAACCGTTCTGCAAAACTACTTTCATTACTGCGCTCTGAAAATGAGCTGTGTAGAGCTGGCCCGGACGTTTGTCTTTCTGGCTAATCAGGGGAAAGCTATTCATATTGATGAACCTGTGGTGACGCCAATGCAGGCGCGGCAAATTAACGCGCTGATGGCGACCAGTGGTATGTACCAGAACGCGGGGGAGTTTGCCTGGCGGGTGGGACTACCGGCGAAATCTGGCGTTGGTGGCGGTATTGTGGCGATTGTTCCGCATGAAATGGCCATCGCAGTCTGGAGTCCGGAACTGGATGATGCAGGTAACTCGCTTGCGGGTATCGCCGTCCTTGAACAATTGACGAAACAGTTAGGGCGTTCGGTTTATTAATGCAGTCTCTCGATCCACTCTTCGCGCGTTTATCCCGTTCAAAATTTCGCTCTCGCTTTCGTCTGGGCATGAAAGAGCGTCAGTATTGCCTGGAGAAAGGCGCGCCAGTCATCGAACAACATGCGGCGGATTTTGTCGCTAAACGTCTTGCTCCGGCATTACCGGCTAATGACGGTAAGCAAACCCCCATGCGCGGGCATCCGGTGTTTATCGCTCAGCACGCCACCGCGACCTGCTGTCGCGGTTGTCTGGCTAAGTGGCATAACATTCCGCAGGGTGTTTCGTTAAGCGAAGAACAACAACGTTATATCGTGGCGGTAATCTATCACTGGCTGGTTGTACAGATGAATCAGCCATGAGAATTGCGGAAAACGATAAAATAGCATTCCCAGGGTACCTTTATTTGCCGCCGCTGTTAGCGAACATGCTATCCTTTATGTGAATTTACTTATTACGTTGAGATAATTGCCACCCGCAATTGTATGGACAGATAATTAATGCATGTACACCCCATTTCAACTTTCCGTTTGTTCCAGGAAGGTCATCTGCTACGTAATAGCATCGCTATTTTTGCGCTAACCACGCTGTTCTATTTTATTGGTGCAGAGTTACGGCTGGTTCACGAACTTTCTCTTTTCTGGCCGCTGAATGGCGTAATGGCGGGGGTGTTTGCCCGCTATGTCTGGCTTAATCGACTGCATTACTATGCGATCAGTTATGTGGCGATGCTGGTTTATGATGCCATAACCACCGAATGGGGACTGGTTTCACTGGTTATCAATTTCTCCAATATGATGTTTATTGTTACCGTCGCCTTACTGGTCGTGCGGGATAAGCGTCTGGGGAAAAATAAGTATGAGCCAGTAAGTGCCTTACGGCTATTTAATTACTGTCTGATTGCCGCATTATTATGCGCTATTGTCGGGGCGATTGGTTCGGTCAGTATTGATAGTCTGGATTTCTGGCCTTTGCTTGCGGACTGGTTCAGTGAGCAATTCTCAACGGGCGTGTTGATCGTGCCTTGTATGCTGACGTTGGCTATTCCTGGAGTGCTGCCGCGCTTTAAAGCAGAACAGATGATGCCCGCCATCGCGCTTATTGTGTCGGTTATTGCCTCGGTAGTCATTGGCGGAGCGGGGAGTCTGGCGTTCCCGCTGCCTGCATTAATCTGGTGTGCAGTGCGCTATACGCCGCAGGTAACATGTCTGTTGACCTTTGTCACCGGTGCGGTGGAAATCGTACTGGTGGCAAATTCGGTGATTGATATCTCGGTCGGTTCGCCGTTCTCCATTCCGGAAATGTTCTCCGCACGTCTCGGTATTGCCACGATGGCGATATGCCCAATTATGGTTTCTTTTAGCGTGGCAGCGATCAATTCGCTAATGAAGCAAGTTGCGCTGCGAGCCGACTTTGATTTTCTGACTCAGGTTTACTCACGGTCCGGTCTTTATGAGGCGCTGAAAAGTCCATCGCTGAAACAGACACAACATCTGACGGTCATGCTGCTTGATATTGACTATTTCAAAAGCATTAACGATAACTATGGACATGAATGTGGCGATAAAGTGTTAAGCGTGTTTGCCCGGCATATTCAGAAGATTGTCGGTGATAAGGGGCTGGTGGCGCGCATGGGCGGCGAAGAATTTGCTGTTGCAGTGCCGTCGGTGAATCCTGTCGATGGTCTGCTAATGGCGGAAAAAATCCGTAAAGGCGTTGAACTGCAACCATTCACCTGGCAACAAAAAACGCTTTATCTCACGGTAAGTATTGGCGTCGGTAGTGGTCGCGCATCGTACCGAACGCTGACCGATGATTTTAATAAATTGATGGTCGAAGCCGATACGTGTCTGTATCGCTCGAAGAAAGATGGGCGCAACCGTACCAGCACTATGCGTTACGGTGAGGAAGTTGTCTGACATCTTTATTCATTCCGCGCGATTTGAATGCAATGTGTTCTACCACTTTATGATCCAGGAAAAGGCGTATTTCCTCGATTAAACCATGATCCGCGCCACACTTTTCTCATAAAACTGCTCATTAATCATCAGGAGTTGATCAAAACAGGGGTTCGGCGTATTAAAGTTTGCTAACCTGTCGTACCAATTCAAACAGGTTGTATGACTAATCAGAAGGGAACCCATTGTGAAAACACTAAATCGTCGCGATTTTCCCGGTGCACAGTATCCAGAACGTATCATTCAGTTTGGTGAAGGTAACTTCCTGCGCGCCTTTGTTGACTGGCAAATCGATCTCCTGAATGAGCACACCGATCTGAATTCTGGTGTGGTCGTTGTTCGTCCGATTGAAACTTCATTCCCACCGTCACTGAGCACGCAGGATGGTCTGTATACCACCATTATCCGTGGCCTGAATGAGAAGGGGGAAGCGGTCAGCGACGCGCGTCTGATTCGCTCGGTTAATCGTGAAATCAGCGTCTACAGTGAATACGATGAATTCCTGAAACTGGCTCACAACCCGGAAATGCGCTTTGTTTTCTCTAATACCACCGAAGCGGGTATCAGCTACCATGCGGGCGATAAATTCGATGACGCGCCAGCGGTAAGTTATCCGGCAAAACTGACCCGTCTGCTGTTCGAACGTTTTAGCCATTTCAACGGTGCGCTGGATAAAGGTTGGATCATCATCCCGTGTGAGTTGATCGACTACAATGGCGACGCGTTGCGTGAACTGGTGCTGCGCTATGCGCAAGAGTGGGCACTGCCAGAAGCATTTATTCAATGGCTGGATCAGGCTAACAGCTTCTGTTCTACGCTGGTGGACCGTATCGTTACCGGTTATCCGCGCGATGAAGTGGCTAAACTGGAAGAAGAGCTAGGTTATCACGATGGTTTTCTCGACACCGCTGAACACTTTTACCTGTTTGTGATTCAGGGACCGAAATCCTTAGCGACTGAACTGCGTCTGGACAAATATCCGCTCAACGTGCTGATTGTTGACGATATTAAACCGTACAAAGAACGCAAAGTGGCAATCCTCAACGGTGCGCACACCGCGCTGGTGCCGGTGGCGTTCCAGGCAGGGCTGGATACCGTAGGTGAAGCGATGAACGATGCTGAAATTTGCGCATTCGTTGAAAAAGCTATCTACGAAGAAATTATTCCGGTACTGGATTTGCCTCGTGATGAACTGGAATCTTTCGCCAGTGCAGTCACCGGGCGTTTCCGTAACCCGTACATTAAGCATCAGCTGCTGTCTATCGCGCTCAACGGTATGACCAAGTTCCGCACTCGCATCCTGCCGCAGCTGCTGGCAGGGCAGAAGGCAAAAGGCACACTTCCGGCGCGCCTTACTTTCGCATTAGCGGCATTGATTGCCTTCTATCGTGGTGAGCGTAACGGAGAAACATATCCGGTACAGGACGATGCACACTGGCTGGAACGTTATCAGCAACTCTGGAGCCAGCATCGTGACCGTGTTATCGGTACCCAGGAACTGGTAGCGATTGTGTTGGCAGAAAAAGACCACTGGGAGCAGGACCTGACGCAAGTGCCTGGTCTGGTCGAGCAGGTTGCTAATGACCTGGATGCGATTCTTGAAAAAGGGATGCGCGAAGCTGTACGTCCGTTGTGCTAATAACACCGTTACTTCTGAACCCGGTTTCGACCGGGTTTCTTATTTCACTATATTAGTTACAACATCCTATGTGCCTTTATCATTAACAGATGCCACATGCAGCGCCTGTTAATGTTGTAAGCTTGTAGGTAATTTGTAAGTAGCGTCTTGAGAATGTGATCGTAATCACGTTTAATAGGGCGACTTTTTCACGCCTGAAGATAACCATGATTGTTCGTCCACAACAACACTGGCTGCGCCGTATTTTTGTCTGGCACGGCTCAGTATTATCCAAGATATCATCGCGCTTACTACTCAATTTTCTCTTTTCTATCGCTGTTATTTTCATGCTGCCCTGGTACACGCATCTGGGCATCAAATTCACCCTCGCACCGTTCAGCATTCTCGGTGTCGCCATCGCCATTTTTCTTGGTTTTCGTAATAATGCCGGGTACGCCCGTTACGTTGAAGCGCGAAAACTTTGGGGGCAGTTGATGATTGCCTCACGGTCGTTACTGCGCGAGGTAAAAACGACATTGCCGGATTCGGCAAGTGTAAGGGAGTTTGCCCGGTTGCAAATCGCCTTCGCCCACTGTTTACGCATGACATTACGCAAACAGCCACAGGCGGAAGTGCTGGCTCATTATCTCAAGACTGAAGATCTTCAGCCTGTACTGGCTTCGAACTCTCCAGCTAACCGTATCTTGTTAATAATGGGGGAGTGGTTGGCGGTTCAGCGCCGCAATGGGCAGCTTTCAGATATCCTGTTTATTAGCCTCAACGATCGGCTTAATGATATTTCAGCGGTCCTGGCAGGATGCGAGCGCATTGCCTATACGCCAATTCCCTTTGCCTACACCCTGATTTTGCATCGTACCGTTTATCTGTTTTGTATCATGCTGCCGTTCGCGCTGGTCGTGGACCTGCATTACATGACGCCTTTTATCTCTGTGCTGATTTCCTACACTTTTATTTCGCTGGATTGTCTGGCGGAAGAACTGGAAGATCCGTTCGGTACTGAAAACAATGATTTACCACTGGATGCCATCTGCAACGCTATTGAAATTGACCTGTTACAGATGAACGATGAAGCCGAAATTCCAGCAAAAATTCTTCCCGATCGTCATTACCAGCTGACGTGATATTTACTCCATACGCCGGGCAACAATAAAAAGACGCGGAAATGCCAGCAGTATCTGTCCGTTCTCTTGCAGTGGATACTGCTCTTCCAGCATCTGATGGTAGCGCTTAAGAAAAAGCTGCTGTTCGCTCTCGGTCAGATCCTGTAACCACGGACGTAATCCAGTGGCAGTCACCCAATCGATAATCGCCTGGTGTGACGGCATCTGGTGATAGTAGGTGGTTCGCCAGATATCGACCTCACATCCGGCTTCGCTCAAAATATCGTAGTAAGCATGAACGCCAGCCAACGGCTCACGCCCGCGATCCGGGTAGTTTTGTTCCCAGGCAACTTCGCGCATGAGCACATGGGTCGGCTCCAGCCAGTTATCTGGCATCTGTACTGCCAGCACGCCCTGCGGATTAAGTAAAGAAACCAGATGAGGAAACAATTCGTAGTGGTCGGGCAGCCATTGCAGTGAGGCATTAGCAAAAATCAGATCGAGTGCCTGTTCCGGTTGCCAGTTGCGGATGTCTGCTTCCACGAACTGGCAGTCTGGCAAAGCACTGCGCGCTTCAGCAATCATCGCCGGAGACGAGTCGATGCCTGTTATCCTGGCAGCAGGCCAACGTTGGTTTAGAAGGGCGGTGCTGTTACCTGGGCCACAGCCAAGATCGGCAACGTATTCGATATTCTCCAGCGGTACTCTGGCAAGCAGCTCCACCGCCGGACGCGATCGTTCAGCGGCAAAGTGCAGATATAAAGAGGGGTTCCAGTCAGACATTTATTTACTCCCGTCAGCGCGTTACCCCAATTGTAGATAAAACTGATGAATTCGCCTCACGGCATCAACCCATTGAACAGACGTTTTTTACGCGGCCCGGTCATTAAAGATTCCAGTTTCGCGACACAGGTTTTGTAGTGGGGCGTGGTTTTATGGAATGCCACTGCGTCTTCATCTTTATAGGCTTCGTAGATATAAAAGCGCGAATTCACTTCTGGGTCCTGTAAGACATCGAAGCGCAAATTGCCTTCTTCCTGTACAGAGCCCAGGTGGTTCTGGCGAAAAACTTCGATAAACTCGTCAATCTTGTCTTCATGAACGTTAATTTCAACCGGTGTGACGTGCATAATTCTTCTCCTTAAATCCGCAGTTACTGTTTTTCACTCAGATAGAGTTCATATGCCCGATCAGCCGTTTCGTTATGGTGAACCACCGCCTGTACGGCTTTCATCATCGCCACCGGATGGTCAGACTGGAAAATATTACGCCCCATATCCACACCAGAAGCGCCCTGATCGATAGCCTGCCAGCACATTTCCAGCGCCTCGCGCTCCGGTAATTTTTTACCGCCAGCAATAACAATGGGTACCGGACATCCGGCAACAATCCGTTCAAAACCTTTTTCGACATAATAGGTTTTGATAATTTGCGCCCCCATTTCAGCGGCGATTCGAGTCGCGAGCGAGAAATAACGCTGATCGCGCACCATATCTTTGCCCACGCCAGTCACGGCCATGGTCGGCATTCCCACTTTCATTCCGGCATCAACCAGCTGAATAATATTTTTGATCGACTGATGTTCATATTCGCTGCCGATATAAACCTGCGCCGCCACCGCGCAACTGTTCAGGCGCACGGCATCATCCATCGATAACGCCACGGCTTCATTACTTAATTCCGCCAGAATAGAGTTCGCACCTGACGCCCGCAGTACCACCGGCTTATTGGTCGCTGGGGGAACTACGCTGCGCAAAATGCCGCGCGTACACATTAATACATCGGCATGTTCAAACAGCGGGGCGATATTTATATCAATGCGTTCAAGTCCGGTAGTCGGCCCCTGAAAATAACCATGATCAAAGGCCAGCATCACGGTATTACCCGTTTTCGGATTAAATATCCGCGATAAGCGTGACTGCATTCCCCAATCCAGCGCACCGCAACCTTTCAGGGTAAAAGGGATATTTTGTTGCGGTTGATCGGTACGAAAATCTTTACCATCTTTAATATCGTCTAAATCTGCCATAACTTACTCCGGTTAAGTAATGCACATCAGAAATCGTATTTGCCGATATTCTCTTTGTTGAATATCACGCGCTCCGGTAACAGTACGATGCCATTACCATCCGCTTCGTAGTCATAGCCCTGAACGCTGTTTGGCGAGACTTCAACCTGACCTACGCCCTGGATATCCAGCTTGTCGCCCGTTTTCATTGATCCTTTTTTCAATAATGCATCCGCGACATACACTGAAATTTTGCCTTGCTGAACCACATCCCACAGTCCAAATTCTTTCACCGTGCCGCGCTCTACATACGGGCGCATCACATTTGGCGTACTGAATCCGACAATCGCTACTTTGTCATTTTTCAGGTTTTCTGCGGCTTGTGCGGCAGCGGGCAGGGCATTGGCATCGGGGGCGATAATGGCGTCGAGATCGCTATACGCTTTTAATATTCCTTCTGCGGTTTGTAATGATTTAGTGGCATCGTTATAGCCAAACTGCGTAGTGACAATTTCCCAGCCAGGATGCTCTTTGGCGATTTTCGCTTTCGCTTCTTTCACCCACTGGTTTTGGTCCGTAACGGTGGGGCTTGAGTAGAAAAACGCGACTTTGGCTTTGTCTTTATTCACCTGACGCGCCGCCATATCCACCAACATACCTCCCAACTGGGCGGGCGTTCCCTGATTAATGTAGTAAGAGCGGCACTCCGGTTTAGTATCAGAGTCCCAGGTCAGCACTCTCACACCACGTTGCATGGCGCGTTTCAGTGCCGGACACAAGCCATCAGGCGAAACCGCGGAACGATAATGGCGTTATAACCTTGATTGACGAAGTTATTAATCAACTGTACCTGACCAGAAACACTGGGTTCTGTCGGCCCGTCGTAGGTCACATCAACGCTCAGCTCTTTACCCGCTTGTTGTGCGCCGTTGCCACCGCTGGTAAAAAATCCCACGCCAACCAGTTTGGGAATAAATGCAATACGCTCTGCGGCCTGCACATTCATAGAGATTGCGGCAATGCCAAGAGCGCTAAGTAAGGCGATTTTCTTAAAGCGATGAAGTGTCATGAAGATATCCTTTATGGCAATGGGTTATTGGCCCGACGCGCCAGCCACTCTTTAATTTGCTGGCGATGCAGGCTAACGGAACGACCTACGACAACGACGATAAGTAGCGCACCGGAAAGGGCGCTGGACACCTGATTTGGCACTCCTGCCATTTGCAAACCTTGTTGCAAATATCCCACTAATAAAACCGCAATGGCGGTGCCGATAATGGAACCGGAACCACCATAAATATTGGCCCCGCCAAGCACCACGGCGGTGATGGCGGGCATCAGAAACGACGCACCGAGATCGGAACGTGCTGAACCAAAATACGATACCAGCAGCACAGCGGCGACCGCAGACGCCAGCCCCGTCATGGCATAGAGCGCACATAAGGTGCGGTTAACTGGAATCGCGCTATAAAGCGCCACGCGCGGGCTTTGCCCAATCAAAAACACATTACGTCCGGCATGGGTTTTATGCAGCCAGAGCCAGAAAACGAGGAGACATATCAGGAAGATAATCAGCGGAACGGGGAGTCCCAGCACATCCAGGTTAGCGAAATCTGTAAACGCCATCGGGAATCCACCAATACCTTCGTACCCCGTCGCTCCGGCCATACCGGAAAGCAGCAGAGCGCTTCCGGCAAACAGATACAGCGTGCCAAGCGTAATCACCAGCGGGTTAACTTTGGTATAGATAATTAATCCGGCGTTGATCAGCCCGCACAATGCGCCGAGCAGTAAGGTCAGGAGTATCGCCAGCGGCATCGGCACACCACTTTGAAACAGTACGCCCAATGCAATGGCGCAGAGGCCGATGGTCGAACCAAACGAAATATCGATCCCGCCACTGACAATCACCATCGTCAGCGGTAGGGCGACAATGCCAATGCAGATAAAGTCACTGGTGCTGAACAGCAACATATTGAGATCTAACATTCGCGGGTTAATTGCACCAAATGCGACAATCTCAATAACGAGCAGTGCGGCAAGAGCCAGTTCCCAACCGTAGCGAATACGCATTATGCGGCCTCCCGTTTTTTACCTGACGAAGCGGGTTTAACGGATGGCGGTGGCGTCATAAAGCGGGCATATTTTTGCCGCCGTAGATTACGTTCCAGCGCACAACGCAGGCGTCCATCAAACACCAGCACCGCCAGCAGCACGAGGCCCGCGATAAAATCGTTCCACCATGCCGGAATGCGCAACAGCACCAGTACGCTATCGATCTGCGTCAGGAACCATGCGCCGAGTACCGCACCGATGATCGCACCGGAACCGCCGAGCAAACTAATGCCGCCCAGCACGCAGGCTGCAATTGCTTTCATCTCCAGCCCGGTACCGGTCTGGTTGGGGATAAAACCAATCTGCGAAGCAAACACAATTCCCGCCAGTGCCGCCATGCAGCCGTTCAACGAAAATGCCACAATGCGAATGGCTTCCGTACGAACACCCAGTTGACGAGCGCCCTGTAAATTATCGCCCGTGGCATAAAAACTGCGTCCAAACGCCGTCTTTGCCAGCAGCCAGGCCATAAATGCCACCAGAATTATCGTCAACCAACCAATCGCGGAAACGCCAAACAGCAGCGGTGCGGAGAGCTGTTTCAGTTCGGCGGGTAACCCTTCAATCCATTTACCGCCAGTCCACAGCAACATGATGCCTCTGTACAACCCTAACGTGCCAAGGGTGGCAACAATGGCAGGGATCTTTAGCCACGCGACCAGGACACCGTTGAAAAATCCCGCGAGCAAACCAAGCAGTAAAGTCGCGACACAGGCAACAGGTAGTGAATATCCTGCGTTCAGTAACATCCCCAACAGCACCGCGCACATTCCGGTAATCGAACCCACTGAAACATCAATATTGCGCGTAAGCATTACCAGCGTCGCGCCCATTGCCAGCAGGATCAGGATTTGCGCGCTGCTATAAACCATGGTCAGCGTTTGCACACTTAAATACTGGCGGTCGAGAAAACCGGGTAATACAAACAGCAGCACCACCGCCAGCAATGCCGTGATTTCACGGTTGTTCTGAATAAACTTCAGCATGATGCCTCCTGACGCTGACTATCGCCGAAGGCAACGCGCATAATAGTCTCGACATTAATATCGCGCCCGGTCAGTGCAGAGTGGGTAATTTCGCCCTGATGCATCACATACACACGATCTGTCATCAGTTCGATCTCTTCCAGATCAGAGGAGATAAGCAGCACAGCCACATTCTGTGCGGCGATGCTGCGCAACAGCTGGTAGATATCATTACGTGCCGAGACATCCACGCCGCGCGTCGGCTCATCGACAATCAATACTTGCGGCGAAGCTTCCAGGCATTTGGCAATGAGGATTTTTTGCTGGTTGCCACCGGATAATGTCCGTGCAGCTTGTTCCGGTTGGTTAAATTTAATATTCAGCGCCCGACGATAACGTTCCAGGGTGGCATTATCTTTCGCGGTTTTCGCCCAGAATCCACGAAGGTTATGAGTAAGGGCGCAGACGTTCCAGGCCAGCGAAGCATCGAGATTCAGTCCGGATGACTGGCGATCTTCCGGCAGATAAACCAGACCGCGCAGTAAACGTTCTCCAGTGGATAATTTATTGATCTCTTTACCATTCAGCATAATGCGTCCGCCACGCAAAGTACGCAGACCATAGAGCGTCTCGGCCAGTTCTGTGCGTCCGGCTCCCACCAGCCCAGCCAGGCCCAGAATTTCTCCGGCATTGAGCGTCAGGCTGACATTCCTGAAACCTTCGCCGGTCAGATTTTCCAGTGTCAGCACCGGCGTTCCGGCAGCATGTTGTGGGCGGTTACCAGGTAACTCCAGCCATAATTTTTGGCTGGCAGAGAGCGATTTTTCCCGTACCGCTGGGGTGATGGCCTGAATAATGTCGTCGGTAGACAGTTCGCTGGTTTTGCCGCTTAAGGCGATGGTTCCGTCGCGCATCACGCTAATTCGATCGGCAATCTGGCGAATTTCCGGCAGCTTATGCGAGATAAAAACAATACCCACGCCAGTAGCAAGCAGCTCTTGCAAGCGACTAAACAAGCGTTCGGTTTCCGCAGGGGTAAGCGAGGCGGTAGGTTCATCGAGGATCAGAATCCGCGAGTCGCGCATCAGCCCGCGGAGGATTTCCACCATTTGGCGATCGGCGACATCCAGCGATCCTGCCAGACTATGCAGATCAAACTGGCAGCCCAGCGCCGCCAGCAAGTTCTTCATTTTTTGCATGGAGAGCTGTTTTTTTGCCATCCCAAACAGGATGTTTTCTTTTATCGACAGGCTTGGGAAAAGCAGCGGTTCCTGGGGAACGAGATAAATGCCCAGCTGATGAGCATGAACTGGCGTTAATCTGGCGTAGTTGTTGCCCCCAATCTCCAGCGTACCGCTATCAGCAGGGGTAATACCGGCAATAATCTTCATTAACGTCGATTTACCGGCACCATTGCCGCCGAGCAGGGCGTGGACCTCCCCCTGATGCAACGTAAAATCGATGCCTTTCAGGACATTGACCCCTGAATACTGTTTATAAACCGAGCGGGCGCAAAGTAGCGGTAACGCGCGGGTATCACTCGTTTGCATATTTCCCCCGTTCAGTTTTGCAGGTGAGTTTTGAACAAATGTATTTCTGCTTTTAATTTGTTCATAACCTTAGGTGGACATTGCACATATTTCCGACGAATAGATCACAATTTATGCTATTTTGATTTTCACGGTTGCGTTTGTTCATGCTCGTAGAGTCAAACTGTGGCTGCCATCACAGATATAAATGCGCAAGAACTGAACAATTGCATTAAAGATTTAAATATGTTCAAAGTGAAGAATGAATTATGACAATCAACGATTCGGCAATTTCAGAACAGGGAATGTGTGAAGAAGAACAGGTCGCGCGGATCGCGTGGTTTTACTATCACGACGGGCTGACCCAGAGCGAGATCAGCGATCGTCTCGGCCTGACCCGTTTGAAAGTGTCGCGCTTGCTGGAGAAAGGGCATCAGTCCGGCATTATTCGCGTACAGATTAATTCTCGCTTTGAAGGCTGTCTGGAATATGAAACTCAATTACGTCGTCAGTTTTCGCTGCAACATGTCCGGGTGATCCCTGGGCTTGCGGATGCTGATGTCGGCGGGCGACTGGGGATAGGCGCGGCGCATATGTTGATGAGTTTACTTCAACCACAACAGATGCTGGCGATTGGTTTTGGCGAGGCAACCATGAATACGCTGCAACGCTTAAGTGGTTTTATTTCGTCACAGCAAATTCGCCTGGTCACGCTCTCCGGTGGCGTCGGTTCTTATATGACGGGTATCGGGCAGCTTAACGCGGCGTGCAGTGTGAATATTATTCCGGCTCCGTTGCGGGCATCCTCCGCTGACATTGCCCGTACGCTAAAAAATGAAAATTGCGTCAAAGATGTTCTGTTAGCCGCGCAAGCAGCCGATGTGGCGATTGTCGGCATTGGGGCCGTCAGTCAACAGGACGACGCGACGATCATTCGCTCCGGTTATATCAGCCAGGGCGAACAGTTAATGATTGGTCGAAAAGGGGCGGTTGGCGACATTTTAGGCTACTTTTTTGATGCAAAAGGTGACGTTGTCACGGATATTAAAATACATAACGAACTGATTGGCTTACCTTTAAGCTCGCTGAAGACCATACCCGTCCGGGTTGGCGTGGCAGGGGGAGAAAATAAAGCCGAAGCAATTGCCGCTGCAATGAAAGGCGGTTATATCAACGCACTGGTTACCGATCAGGACACAGCAGCGGCGATTTTACGTAGTTAAATTTGCATGACCTTATTACCGGGAATGATGGAGAACGTATAGAGGAACAGACAGAACGCATAAGCCGAGGATAATCTAATGGCTCGACTCTTTACCCCTTCAGAATCAAAGTATTACCTGATGGCGCTGGATGCAGGTACCGGAAGTATTCGGGCTGTGATATTCGACCTGGAAGGCAATCAAATAGCAGTGGGACAGGCGGAGTGGCGGCACCTGGCAGTACCGGACGTTCCTGGTTCTATGGAATTTGATCTCAACAAAAACTGGCAACTGGCGTGTGAGTGTATGCGCCAGGCGCTGCACAACGCCGGCATAGCCCCGGAGTATATCGCTGCCGTTTCGGCATGTTCGATGCGTGAAGGCATTGTTTTATATAATAATGAAGGAGCCCCGATCTGGGCCTGCGCCAATGTGGATGCCAGAGCGGCACGCGAAGTTAGCGAACTTAAAGAACTGCACAACAATACCTTTGAAAACGAAGTTTATCGCGCGACCGGACAAACACTGGCTTTAAGTGCCATCCCCAGATTACTTTGGCTGGCGCACCATCGTTCCGATATTTACCGTCAGGCATCAACCATCACCATGATCAGCGACTGGCTGGCCTATATGCTCAGCGGCGAACTGGCGGTGGATCCCTCTAACGCTGGCACCACGGGACTTCTTGATCTAACCACCCGTGACTGGAAACCTGCATTGCTGGATATGGCTGGCCTACGTGCCGATATTCTTTCTCCTGTCAAAGAAACCGGCACATTGCTGGGCGTGGTAAGTTCACAAGCGGCGGAACTCTGCGGTCTGAAGGCGGGCACTCCGGTGGTCGTTGGAGGAGGCGACGTGCAGCTTGGTTGCCTTGGGTTAGGCGTTGTGCGTCCGGCACAAACCGCGGTTCTTGGCGGCACATTCTGGCAGCAAGTTGTAAATTTAGCCGCGCCGGTGACAGACCCAGAAATGAACGTGCGCGTTAATCCTCATGTTATTCCTGGCATGGTACAAGCTGAATCTATAAGCTTTTTTACCGGACTCACCATGCGCTGGTTCCGCGATGCTTTCTGTGCCGAAGAAAAACTGATTGCCGAACGTTTAGGCATCGACACCTATACGCTGCTGGAAGAGATGGCCAGTCGGGTGCCGCCTGGGTCGTGGGGCGTAATGCCGATCTTCTCCGACAGAATGCGCTTTAAAACCTGGTATCACGCTGCGCCTTCCTTTATTAACTTGTCCATTGACCCGGATAAATGTAACAAAGCGACATTGTTCCGTGCGCTGGAAGAAAATGCGGCGATTGTATCAGCGTGTAACTTGCAGCAAATTGCTGATTTCTCGAATATTCATCCTTCATCGTTAGTCTTTGCAGGCGGAGGTTCAAAAGGGAAATTATGGAGTCAAATTCTCGCTGATGTCTCGGGATTACCCGTCAATATTCCGGTGGTCAAAGAAGCCACTGCATTAGGATGTGCCATTGCAGCTGGCGTCGGTGCCGGAATTTTTTCATCAATGGCAGAAACCAGAGAACGCCTGGTTCGCTGGGAACGGACGCACACACCAGACCCGGAAAAGCATGAACTTTATCAGGATTCACGCGATAAGTGGCAGGCAGTTTATCAGGATCAGCTGGGGCTGGTTGATCATGGACTGACGACGTCGTTATGGAAAGCGCCTGGGTTATAGTTTCATTGACAGCCACATCATGATGACCGTGGCTGTTAGTTTTTGAGTATAGTTATTCTTATTTCCCTTCTTTTAGAGCTGGCTTGTTAAAAGCCAGCTTGCAGATTCATCGTTCCATCACCAGTACTATATTCAAGGGAAAATTGCTATTTTTCTTAAAGCATTAAGCACAACCCTTATTTTATAGCGAATATTCCTAAAGACACTAATGGATGCAAAAGGGGTTTAATAAACTTCGATTTTTAGCAATTAGTGCTATTCTTTGTTAAATATGATGATGATAATTTTCCTATTGAAAGAAACAGTTTTCTTATTAAGCAACAATAACTCATAGTTCATATTTAAATAAAATAAGAACTATGCAATTTTTAATCTATCAATTCGAAAGCATTAGCAAATTAGCCAAATTGACACCTTCCCACCTCCAACTAACACTCAATACAGACCTCTGACAATTTAATAAGTTTCATTTTTAATGTCTGACGACTCATCTCTTTCGTGGCTGTATTGTTTGTATATGGAGCGTTTATATGAATAGAATCTATCGCGTGATATGGAATTGCACTCTACAGGTATTTCAGGCCTGCTCGGAATTAACTCGCAGGGCAGGTAAAACATCGACGGTTAATTTGCGTAAATCCTCTGGACTGACAACGAAATTCAGTAGATTGACGCTGGGTGTTTTGCTGGCACTAAGCGGTTCAGCGTCTGGTGCAAGTCTGGAAGTTGATAATGATCAGATTACCAATATTGATACTGATGTTGCTTATGATGCCTACCTGGTTGGCTGGTATGGCACTGGAGTGCTTAATATTTTGGCTGGCGGTAATGCCTCCTTAACCACTATTACTACCAGCGTCATTGGCGCTAATGAGGACTCAGAGGGCACCGTTAATGTTTTGGGTGGCACCTGGCGATTGTATGATAGCGGAAATAATGCAAGGCCTTTAAATGTGGGTCAATCCGGAACGGGGACGCTGAATATTAAACAGAAGGGTCACGTCGATGGAGGCTATTTAAGATTAGGTTCTTCGACAGGAGGCGTCGGGACGGTCAATGTTGAGGGAGAGGACTCTGTTCTGACGACCGAATTATTCGAAATAGGGAGTTACGGTACGGGCTCATTAAATATTACGGATAAGGGTTACGTCACGAGTTCAATCGTCGCCATTTTAGGCTATCAGGCGGGCAGTAATGGCCAGGTTGTCGTTGAAAAGGGTGGCGAGTGGCTAATAAAAAATAACGATTCCTCAATTGAATTTCAAATTGGTAATCAAGGGATGGGGGAAGCGACTATTCGCGAGGGGGGGCTGGTTACGGCTGAAAATACGATTATCGGTGGCAATGCCACCGGTGTCGGAACACTGAATGTGCAGGATCAAGACTCTGTCATCACGGTACGCAGACTCTATAATGGATATTTCGGTAATGGCGCAGTCAATATTTCCAATAATGGACTAATTAATAACAAAGAATATTCATTGGTGGGCGTTGAAGACGGTTCCCACGGTGTCGTCAACGTGACCGATAAAGGGCATTGGAGTTTCCTCGGAACAGGCGAAGCTTTCCGCTATATCTATATCGGTGATGCTGGTGACGGTGAACTTAATGTCTCGCGTGAAGGTAAAGTAGATTCGGGAATTATCACTGCGGGGATGAAAGAAACAGGCACAGGCAACATTACTGTTAAGGATAAGAACTCCGTTATCACTAATCTCGGAACTAATCTTGGTTATGACGGCCACGGCGAAATGAATATCAGTAATGAGGGGCTTGTTGTCAGCAACGGAGGAAGCTCACTCGGTTATGGAGAAAACGGCGTCGGGAATGTCAGCATCACCACGGGGGGGATGTGGGAGGTCAATAAGAATGTCTATACCACCATTGGTGTTGCGGGCGTCGGAAACCTCAATATTAGCGATGGCGGTAAGTTTGTATCGCAAAATATTACTTTTTTGGGCGATAAAGCAAGCGGTATCGGCACACTGAACCTGATGGATGGGACATCATCGTTCGATACTGTGGGTATCAATGTCGGTAATTTTGGTAGCGGTATCGTAAATGTCAGTAATGGTGCCACCCTTAATTCAACGGGCTATGGATTTATCGGAGGAAATGCCTCCGGTAAAGGGATAGTTAATATTTCAACGGATAGTCTCTGGAATTTAAAGACATCATCTACTAACGCCCAATTGCTACAGGTCGGTGTATTAGGCACGGGTGAACTGAATATTACCACCGGAGGTATAGTTAAAGCGCGTGATACACAGATAGCTCTCAATGACAAAAGTAAGGGCGACGTGAGGGTGGATGGGCAGAACTCTCTTCTTGAAACATTCAATATGTACGTAGGGACATCTGGTACGGGTACGTTAACCCTGACGAATAGCGGCACGCTGAATGTCGAAGGTGGAGAAGTTTACTTAGGTGTTTTTGAACCTGCTGTAGGAACGCTAAACATTGGTGCAGCTCACGGTGAGGCGGCGGCAGATGCCGGGTATATAACCAACGCGACGAAAGTAGAGTTTGGTTCTGGCGAAGGTGTTTTTGTCTTTAATCATACTAATAACAGTGATGCCGGCTACCAGGTCGATATGCTGATTACGGGTGACGATAAAGACGGAAAAGTGATCCATGATGCAGGCCATACGGTGTTCAATGCAGGGAATACTTATAGCGGTAAAACGCTGGTCAATGACGGCCTCCTGACCATTGCGTCTCATACGGCAGATGGGGTAACGGGCATGGGTTCGAGTGAAGTCACCATTGCAAGCCCCGGTACGCTCGACATTCTCGCATCAACGAACAGTGCAGGAGATTACACGCTGACCAATGCGCTCAAAGGCGATGGTTTGATGCGAGTGCAGCTGTCATCCTCCGACAAGATGTTTGGCTTTACCCATGCAACAGGGACTGAATTCGCCGGTGTTGCCCAACTGAAAGACAGTACCTTCACTCTGGAACGCGACAACACCGCTGCGCTTACTCACGCGATGTTGCAGTCTGACAGTGAAAATACCACATCGGTAAAAGTGGGAGAGCAATCCATTGGTGGACTGGCCATGAATGGCGGTACGCTCATTTTCGATACGGATATTCCTGCTGCGACGCTTGCAGAGGGATATATCAGCGTCGATACGCTGGTTGTCGGCGCGGGTGACTACACCTGGAAAGGCCGTAACTATCAGGTAAACGGGACGGGCGACGTGCTTATCGACGTGCCTAAACCGTGGAATGATCCCATGGCGAATAACCCTCTGACGACGCTCAATTTGCTGGAACACGACGATAGCCATGTCGGCGTTCAACTGGTGAAGGCGCAAACGGTTATTGGGTCGGGTGGCTCATTAACGTTACGTGATTTACAGGGCGACGAGGTGGAAGCGGACAAAACGTTACACATTGCGCAAAACGGAACGGTGGTCGCCGAGGGTGATTATGGATTCCGCCTCACGACCGCACCAGGTGATGGTTTGTACGTTAACTATGGGCTGAAAGCGCTGAACATCCATGGTGGGCAAAAGCTGACGTTAGCCGAACATGGCGGAGCCTATGGCGCAACGGCCGATATGTCGGCAAAAATCGGTGGTGAAGGGGATCTGGCAATCAATACGGTGCGACAGGTTTCGCTTTCCAACGGTCAGAACGACTATCAGGGGGCAACCTACGTTCAGATGGGGACATTACGTACCGATGCGGATGGTGCACTTGGCAACACCCGGGAACTGAACATCAGCAACGCGGCCATCGTCGATCTTAATGGATCGACGCAGACGGTAGAGACATTCACCGGGCAGATGGGTTCGACTGTTTTGTTCAAAGAGGGGGCGCTGACGGTAAATAAAGGTGGGATCAGTCAGGGTGAACTGACAGGTGGCGGAAACCTGAATGTTACAGGGGGAACGCTGGCTATCGAGGGGCTTAATGCACGCTACAATGCGTTAACCAGCATTAGCCCAAATGCGGAAGTCAGCCTCGATAATACTCAGGGGTTAGGCAGAGGAAATATTGCCAATGACGGTCTGTTAACGCTAAAAAACGTGACTGGCGAACTGCGTAATAGCATAAGCGGGAAGGGTATCGTGAGCGCAACCGCCAGGACAGATGTAGAGCTGGATGGCGATAATAGCCGCTTTGTGGGGCAATTCAACATTGATACAGGCAGCGCGCTCAGCGTCAACGAGCAGAAAAACCTGGGTGATGCTTCCGTTATCAATAATGGCCTGCTCACCATCTCCACTGAGCGTAGCTGGGCGATGACGCACAGTATCAGCGGTAGCGGTGATGTGACAAAACTGGGTACCGGGATCCTGCCTCTTAACAACGATTCCGCGGCGTATCAGGGTACGACGGATATCGTGGGGGGGGGAAATTGCTTTCGGTTCCGACTCTGCCATTAATATGGCAAGTCAACACATTAATATCCATAACAGCGGTGTGATGTCGGGAAATGTCACCACTGCAGGTGATGTGAACGTTATGCCTGGGGGGACACTGCGTGTCGCTAAAACCACAATCGGCGGCAACCTGGAGAATGGCGGCACGGTTCAAATGAATAGCGAAGGGGGGAAACCGGGGAATGTACTGACCGTTAACGGCAACTATACCGGAAACAATGGCCTGATGACGTTCAACGCGACGCTGGGCGGCGATAATTCGCCCACCGATAAAATGAACGTGAAAGGCGATACCCAAGGGAACACTCGCGTTCGGGTTGATAACATTGGCGGCGTCGGTGCACAAACGGTCAACGGTATTGAACTCATTGAGGTTGGCGGTAATTCTGCAGGTAACTTCGCGCTGACCACCGGAACTGTCGAAGCTGGGGCTTACGTCTACACGCTGGCTAAAGGGAAGGGGAATGACGAGAAAAACTGGTATCTGACCAGTAAATGGGACGGCGTAACGCCACCGGATACGCCCGACCCCATCAATAATCCCCCTGTTGTGGATCCGGAAGGCCCATCAGTTTATCGCCCGGAGGCCGGAAGCTATATCAGCAACATTGCCGCAGCCAACTCGCTGTTTAGCCATCGTTTACACGACCGTCTGGGTGAGCCGCAGTATATAGATTCACTGCATTCTCAGGGGTCGGCAAGCAGTATGTGGATGCGTCATGTCGGAGGGCACGAACGTTCAAGGGCCGGTGACGGTCAGCTAAATACTCAGGCTAACCGCTATGTATTGCAGCTAGGCGGCGATTTGGCGCAGTGGAGTAGCAACGCGCAGGATCGCTGGCATCTTGGCGTGATGGCAGGTTACGCTAATCAGCACAGTAATACTCAGAGTAATCGTGTGGGTTATAAATCGGATGGGCGCATCAGCGGTTACAGCGCTGGGCTGTACGCGACCTGGTATCAGAACGATGCGAATAAGACCGGCGCTTATGTTGACAGCTGGGCGCTGTATAACTGGTTTGATAACAGCGTCAGTTCCGATAACCGTTCTGCTGACGACTATGATTCTCGCGGTGTGACGGCCTCTGTTGAGGGTGGGTATACCTTTGAAGCGGGAACATTTAGCGGCAGCGAAGAGACGCTGAATACCTGGTACGTCCAGCCACAGGCGCAAATCACCTGGATGGGTGTGAAAGATTCCGACCATACCCGGAAAGACGGAACGCGCATTGAAACGGAAGGCGACGGAAATGTGCAAACGCGACTTGGGGTGAAAACCTACCTGAACAGCCATCACCAGCGTGACGATGGTAAACAGCGTGAGTTCCAGCCTTACATTGAAGCGAATTGGATCAACAACAGCAAAGTCTACGCCGTGAAGATGAATGGTCAAACCGTAGGCCGTGAAGGTGCGCGTAATCTCGGTGAAGTACGTACCGGGGTTGAGGCGAAAGTAAATAACAACCTTAGCCTGTGGGGGAATGTCGGTGTGCAACTAGGTGATAAAGGCTATAGCGATACTCAGGGCATGCTGGGAGTGAAATATAGCTGGTAAACCGTATAAGCCGCATGTCGAGATGGCATGCGGCTTAATATTGCCGACTTCAAAGGCTTTAAAGCCTCCCTTTTATCCGCGATCGCGGATATCGCAGCGTTTATCCCGTACAGCGGATAAGATGTGTTTCCAGATTGACTTTATCCTCACTAAAGGATAAAACTGATAATATCCCCTTAAGCGGATAAATTTGCTGTGGACGTATGACATGATGAGCTTTCAGAAGATCTATAGCCCAACGCAATTAGCGAATGCAATGAAACTGGTTCGCCAGCAAAATGGCTGGACGCAGAGCGAGCTGGCGAAAAAAATTGGCATTAAGCAGGCGACAATTTCCAATTTCGAAAACAACCCTGACAATATCACGCTCACGACATTTTTTAAGATTTTACAGTCGCTTGAACTCTCAATGACACTATGCGACACGAAAAATGCCTCGCCAGAATCAACAGAACAGCAAGATCTGGAGTGGTAATGCCTAAACTTGTCACTTGGATGAACAACCAGCGGGTAGGCGAGTTAACGAAGTTAGCCAACGGCGCGCACACCTTTAAGTATGCACCGGAGTGGTTAGCCAGCCGTTATGCCAGACCGTTGTCACTTTCGCTGCCATTGCAGAGGGGGAATATCACCTCAGATGCCGTATTTAACTTCTTCGATAACCTGTTACCCGATAGCCCGATTGTACGTGACCGGATCGTTAAACGTTATCATGCTAAATCCAGACAACCGTTTGATTTATTGTCAGAAATAGGGCGAGACAGCGTTGGTGCCGTAACGTTATTACCCGAAAATGAAACCATAACGCGCCCGATAATGGCATGGGAAAAGCTTACTGAAGCCAGGCTTGAAGAAGTATTAACGGCTTATAAAGCAGATATCCCTCTGGGCATGATTAGAGAAGAAAATGACTTTCGCATCTCGGTTGCTGGCGCGCAGGAGAAGACAGCGCTGCTTAGAATAGGCAATGACTGGTGCATTCCGAAAGGAATAACGCCGACGACGCACATCATTAAATTACCGATTGGCGAAATCAGGCAGCCCAATGCGACGCTCGATCTCAGCCAAAGCGTTGATAATGAGTATTACTGTCTGCTGCTGGCGAAAGAACTTGGGTTGAATGTTCCGGACGCAGAAATCATTAAAGCGGGAAGGGTGCGCGCGTTAGCGGTCGAACGTTTTGACAGGCGTTGGAATACTGAGCGAACGGTTTTACTTCGCTTGCCACAGGAGGATATGTGTCAGACATTCGGTTTACCTTCATCTGTGAAATATGAATCAGATGGAGGCCCAGGCATCGCGCGGATCATGGCGTTTTTGATGGGGTCCAGCGAGGCGCTTCGCGATCGTTATGATTTTATTAAATTCCAGGTCTTCAAGTGGTTGATTGGCGCAACGGATGGCCATGCAAAAAACTTCTCCGTATTTATTCAGGCTGGCGGCAGTTATCGACTCACGCCATTTTACGACATCATTTCAGCATTTCCGGTCCTTGGCGGTACGGGAATACACATCAGCGATCTCAAACTGGCAATGGGGCTTAACGCATCCAAAGGCAAAAAAACGGCAATCGATAAAATTTATCCGCGACATTTTTTGGCGACAGCAAAGGTGCTGAGATTCCCGGAAGTGCAGATGCATGAAATCCTAAGTGACTTTGCCAGAATGATTCCGGCAGCACTGGATAACGTGAAGACTTCATTACCGACAGATTTTCCGGAGAACGTGGTGACGGCAGTTGAAACCAATGTGTTGAGGTTGCATGGACGGTTAAGCCGAGAATACGGTAGTAAGTGAGATATGGGGTGGTCGTTGTTAATGAGCACGACAATCATGACCGCCAACGACTGGATTCTTCCTTGGTTTATACTGGTGCGCATAATGTATATTATGTTAAATAACCTCCATAGGTCTATTACTTCATGATTCACTGGCTCAGCTACAAAAATCAACATGTTGGGAATTTTGACATACCTCCCTTTTATTGCGTTAGGTCTATCGTACATTTACTTCACCTCATTCTGAATGTTGGGTGTTTCTATGTACTCACTTTCCCAGATTGTAAGTTCAAAGGGCCGACGGCGCTGGATTCTGATGGATGTAACCATCTGTTTACCCGCACTTTATCCGTTAAGGTATGTAGTTGACCATCTGGAGTATCGCTCACCCTCGACTCAATCAGCCTCCCTCCAAGCAATTAAGTTTTTTTATGATTTTTGGTTCATCAAGCACAGAACTACATTCTGCTATAGCTTTTACTTCTCCGGACATGACCCTGCAATCGCTATTCATGAGATGACTGACTTTTTTCAATATTTAGAAAATGGTCGCCTAGTCAGCTTCGCACCACGAGCACTGCCATTTAAACATTCTAGCTGCATGACAAATGCCTCTAGAGTACGTGCCGTGATTAGATTCATAGGCTACCTAATCGCTACCTATGTATCTCCGTACTATCGAAATGAAACGCCCAAAGAATTGTCTCGTTATGCATCCCGTCTCAATACTCGCTTGCTGATATGCAAAGATGAGTTTAAAACTCTGGAAAGAAGCAATCAGCGGTATTATTCTCGAGTCACTCAAGGATTTCAGAGTATGACTGGTGATATGGTTGAAAATGTATATCGCATAGTCGTACCAAGTTCAAAACATAAAAATAATTTTCTAAACCCCTTCCCTTCTGGATTCATTCAGTTTCGCAATTATTTAATTATGCGGTTAATGCTCAACTATGGACTGCGTGTTGGTGAGCTGTTATTGCTAGAATGCGTGTCCGTAAAAATTCCCGGAATTATTTTTTTGAAATCCTGCAGCGATTTTGATGATAAGCATATTCATAATGAGGGAGATGAATGGCTTTTTTATTACTCAGGAAATTACCGCCCTTTCCTTGATGGTCACCACCAGGATGTATTAGATAGCATCTCTAAAGAAGTCGATGAGCTGATAGCGGTGTCAGATAGTGTCGGTAATGCTCACAATCCACTAATTTCTATCCACGAGTCGACGCAAATAGAAATCAAGTCAGTGATTGCCCGTTGTCATTTGCATAACGTCAAAGGTTGTGGGAAATGAAAAAAAATATAGAGAACTTTGACACTTTTATCATAGAACAGAAAGTTTGGTTCGAAGAGAATCTGGCAGCAGATTTTGCAGAATCATGGGATAGTCTTGTCTGGATATGTGGGAAAAAAGGTTCCGGCTGGTTACGTGGCAATGGTGTTAATGTACTGCGATTTGATGAGATTAACCGGCTAAAAGGAATCGACGAACACCATACTGTATCCGATACTTATCAGTTATTTATGAAAGCCATGCTGGTACTCGTCTATCGAGGCAGAAATCGCAGCATTTCCCCTGCAGTTGCTATTGCAACTCTGGTTATTTTGAAACGCTGGTACTGCGCGCTGATTAAATTAACCGGGCAAACTCATCCCATCTATCTGACTACAGATGTTATACGTAGTGCGATGGATATTATGAGTGCAGCATCCAGACCAGGTGATCCTAACATAGCCAACTACAAGGGGCGTTGCGTTAAGATTCAAAAATTAGTAAATCATCACGCTTTCACATTGGTAACACTACAATATGTGTCCGACGAAAATTACACTAACCGGACCAATTTGACCCGGAAAGCCCTGGAAACAATAGCCCTCAAACACAAGGACAGGCTGGATGATACAGCCACTGATGGTGACGATACACTTATTACAATTCGAGGATTCCTCAATATCGTGTCACTTATCCAGCGTGTAGAAAACGGCACTGAAAAGATAGCGCTTAATTGCCTTCTGCTACTCATCATCACGGGGTTTCGTTCAGTTGAAGCATTCAATCTCAGACAGGATGCGTTGGTCAAACGAAAGATAGATAACTCTGACATCAGCAGACGTCTACGTGATAAAGGGTTGCCGGATTATTTTCTTGGCATTCGCTACATTGGTGTTAAGGGAGCTGGCGAGCGAACACATTGGGTGGAGCCCTTAGCTGTTCCTTTAGTTGAAAACATATTCAAATCGGTTAAGTCGCTAACATTTGAGTTACGAAAGCATCTCAAATACTTACGTTCAAAAGGATTTGTTGATTATTTACCGGAGGCGGTCAGTGATATTGTAGGTAAACTTGTTGAACTTGATGATATTGTAGAACACATAGCTCAATCCTCATCAGAGCTTCGGGGGCGTGCGGGATTACGTGATAAAGCATCAAAAGCGTTAGCGAAACGAGGCTGTATTCCGACTGAAGTCATTCTTTTTCCAGGTAATGAAAAAAGGAAATATTATTCAAAATCAGACCTTAGTCTTTACCTTAAAAATGAATTTGGTGATAGCAGCGCAAATACCCCCTGTACTCACTCATGGGTAGAAAACGGCAAAAGATTTGAGATTATGTATGAGGATTTATTGTTCCTTTACCCCAAAGGGTCTATGACGTTAAAGAGAGCATTGGGGCTAAAAGCAACACCTTTACCACTGAGTAATGCTGGCGTAAACAAGTTTCTCGGTAACGTTGACGGCTATGCTTCAGTCTTCAGTAAATACAGGCTACTCGAAGATGACGGTCGTCCTACCCAGCTTCGCACTCATATTCCTCGTCACAATATAAACACTTTTCTCGCTATTGCTGAAATTTCAGACCACTTACAAGCCATGTTGATGGGGCGTGTTGATATTACTCAAAATAAACATTACCAGCATCTGGCTCTTAAGGAGCGCCGAAAGGCTGCTTCTCTTATTGTGCACAGAAAACCCCCAGCTAGGCTGGGGGTTCCGGAAAGCTTTCAGCT
>ERZ1034710.49-NODE-49-length-62171-cov-71.278060_pt1 | contig 62171 bp, 66 predicted proteins | sample MGYA00520597_ERZ1034710 | MGnify/ENA primary metagenome ERZ1034710 (study PRJEB33766, sample SAMN09781714) | gut metagenome | biome: gut microbiome | host: Homo sapiens | place: Madagascar | study: EMG produced TPA metagenomics assembly of the PRJNA485056 data set... | reverse complement strand
CCTGTTCTTCTGGTTCCGCATTAGCCTGTTGCTGTTCCAGCTTGCGCGCTTTGGCACGGGCAATAGCGGCTTCGACGGCGGCTTTGCGCGGATCGACCTGTTCTTCTGGTTCCGCATTAGCCTGTTGCTGTTCCAGCTTGCGCGCTTTGGCGCGGGCGATAGCTGCTTCAACGGCAGTTTTACGTGGATCAGCAACGGTTGCTGCGTCGTTAGTTTGCTGCAGTTCTGCCTGTTTCGCTCTGGCTTGCGCTTTACGGGCTTCCCGTGCTGCAATAATTGCACTGTTATCCGGGCGTTCGCCCGCTTTAATCACAATAGGCTGTGTAGCCTGGGCCTGTTTCTCTTTCACCCGCGCCAGAGCGGCAGCAATCGCATCTTTATCTTTGGCTGCAGGTTGAACGGCTGCGCTCTTATGTCGTTCAAGGCGAGCCGCTTTTTCGCGCTCCAGACGAGCCTGGCGCGCTTCGAAACGCGCTTTGGCTTCTGCGGCGCGCTTTTCTTCCTGACGAATAGCCGCAATTTCAGCTTTTTCCTGACGGAAATATTGCACCAGGGGAATATTGCTCGGGCAAACCCACGCGCAAGCCCCACATTCAATGCAATCAGCAATGTTATGCGTGGTAGCTTTATCGTGTTGCTGACCTTTGCTGAACCAGTACAACTGTTGCGGCAAAAGATCCGCAGGGCAGGCGTCAGCACAGGCGCTACACCGGATGCAGCTTTGTTCTTCCTGTGGTTCGCCAAGTTCATTGGCAGAGGGAGCCAACAGACAGTTGGTAATCTTTACGACCGGGACATCCAGCCATGGCAAGGTAAAGCCCATTAGCGGGCCACCCATAATCACCATTTGATCGGCAGAGGGGCAGAATCCGGCATCATTCAATAAATGACGCACTGGCGTCCCCAGCCGTGCCCAGACGTTGCCCGGGCGAGCGATTGCTTCGCCAGTCAGGGTTACAACACGCTCGGTAATCGGCTCGCCATCAATAACGGCACGTTTCACTGCATAAGCAGTGCCGACGTTTTGCATTAATACGCCGATATCGGATGAACGCCCGCCATGTGGAACCTGCTTCCCGGTCAGAATGTAGGTTAATTGTTTAGCACCGCCAGAAGGATATTTGGTTGGAATCACCCGCAGAGAAATATCGTTAGAGTCCGCCAGCACCGCGCGCAGCATGGAAATCGCCTGCGGTTTGTTATCTTCAATGCCGATAAGAATTTCGCGTGGCTGCAGAATATGCGCAAGAATGCGAATACCCTCTACGACCTGAGCCGCGCAATCCTGCATCAAACGGTCATCGGCGGTAATGTACGGCTCGCACTCAGCCGCGTTGATAATCAACGTTTCAATCTTATCTCCGCCACCCTGCAATTTAACGCCTGTCGGGAATCCTGCACCGCCCAGCCCGGCAACACCAAACTGATGTATGCGCTCGATTAACTCTTCGCGACTGCGAGTGCGATAATCGGCCCAGCCGTCGCGCGGGATCCAGCAGTCTTCACCATCGGCATCAATAATCACGCTTAATTCAGCTAAAGCTGAAGGATGAGCCGTAGAGTGGGGCGCAATAGCCGTAACGGTACCCGAGGTGGGCGCGTGAACAGGCAGCATTTTGCCGCGACCACGGGTAAGCGGCTGGCCGCGCAATACTTTATCGCCGACGCTAACGCACAACTCACCTTCAGCGCCAATATGCTGTTTCAGTGGAATAACAAAACGCTGCGCCAGTGGTACCTGGCGCAGGGGTGTACCGTTGGACTGGGTTTTCATCTCCGGTGGATGGATGCCGCCGTTGAAATCCCAGATTTTATTTTTTCTGAATGCAGAGAATAACTTAAGCATGGTGTTCCACGGGAATGATACGCACGGGAATGGTGTTCAGATCCCATTTCCAGGAGTCAGGTGTTTCTGCGACCGGTTGCAACGAGATGCAGTGCGTCGGGCACGGATCAACACATAAATTGCAGCCCGTACAGAGATCACTCATTACCGTATGCATGGCACGGGTAGCGCCAACGATGGCGTCTACCGGACACGCCTGAATACATTTAGTGCAGCCAATACAGTTATTTTCATCAATAACCGCCACCATCCGCGCAGGCGTTATCTCTTGCGCTTCGCCATCCAGCGGCTGCGGCTCGACATTAAGCAACTCGGCAATTTTTAGCATCACAGCTTCGCCACCTGGGGCGCAACGGTTGATTTTTTCACCGTTACAGCTGATGGCTTCCGCGTAGGGGCGACAGCCGGGATAACCGCACTGACCACACTGGCTCTGCGGTAAGATTTCGTCAATTTTCTCAACGACCGGATCGTCTTCCACCGCAAAACGGCGGGAGGCATAACCCAGAATGGCGCCAAACGCCAGGCCCAGCAGGCTCACGGCGGCAACGGCAATCCAGATAGCATTCATTACAACTTCACCAAACCACTAAAGCCCATAAAGGCCAGAGACATAAGACCTGCGGTAATTAACGCAATGGCATTACCGCGAAAAGGTGCCGGGACATCAGCCACAGCAAGGCGTTCGCGGATGGCGGCGAAGAGCACCATCACCAGCGAGAAACCGACAGCGGCGGAAAAACCGTACAGCGCCGACTGCAAGAAATTGTGCCCGAGATTGATATTCAGCAACGCCACGCCGAGCACTGCACAGTTGGTGGTGATAAGCGGCAAAAAAATCCCCAGCAGACGGTAAAGCACCGGGCTGGTTTTGCGCACCACCATCTCGGTGAACTGCACGACCACAGCAATCACCAGAATAAATGCCAGGGTGCGCAGGTAAATCAGATTAAGTGGGATCAAAATCCACGTATCGATAAGCCAGGCGCAAATAGACGCCAGCGTCATCACAAACGTTGTTGCCAGCCCCATGCCCATCGCGGTTTCCAGTTTTTTGGAAACCCCCATAAACGGACAGAGACCGAGAAACTTGACCAGTACAAAGTTATTGACCAGTACAGTTCCGACAAACAGTAACAGGTAGTCAGTCATTTTTCGGCCTGAAATAAAAAAGCCGCCTATTATCCGTTAATCCAGAGCAGGCGACAACAGGTTAACTGTAAGGTTATTACGGATTCACAAACGTCGCTTTTACCCGCGACGAGCGTTTGAAATAGGGGACGATCAATGCGGTTGCCAACAAAGTAAACAGCAACTGGCGAACGGCTATGCCATCTTCCACGGGTGAAAAAGCGAATGCTTTTACTGCCAGCAATACGGAAATAAGCAGCCAGATAATATAGTGTTTAGGAACACAACGCCGACGTTTAAAGAAAGCGATGGTCAACCACAGTGTGTAATACCACATGGCGATAGCGGTAATAAAAGAAACGCCCCATAAGATTTGTGTCGTCAGTGCTTGTCCGCCGAGCGTTTGAAATGTTTGCGGAGAAGATAACGCAGCGGTATACAGCAACAACGCCAGCGTCGTACTCAACAGAGCGACTAAAAGCCAGGCCAACGGGCCAAGCAACCAGCCTCCAATACGTTGTGGCGTTGTGGTGGTCATAGGTTCTCCAGAATAGCGACGCAAACAGGCAAATCTAATTTTAGGGGCGTTATTATAAGGCTTTTATAACCGATCGCTACTTTCTTTATTGGACATAGTGCCAGACGGACTTCGGTACCTGGCCGAGGTCAAACAAACGCCCGCCAGAAACCAGCTCTGCGCGACGGTGATCGGCAGCACGATACATATTGATCAGTTCCTGATCGTCCGTCAGGGTGTAATTAAGATGGTCGTAGAGTTTTTCCAGACTTTCGAGTGAACTGATTTTGCGAAATTTTAATAAGTAGTCCTGAACAGTCATAAAAGGTCCATAAAATAATTAATACCAAAGGGGTAGGTATTATTAGTGATGATAAAATTTCACCAAAAGTGAACGCTTGTGTTATTACAATAATAAGAATGCGCTGATGGCAAATATTCAGGGATGAAAAACTGCTCTGAAAAGAGTAACGCGCTTTACTATCCCTGACAATCACCAACAACATCGAACAAGATAATAAATTCCTGGTTTAATATCCGACAAGTGAAAACATGCACCCGGACGGGCAGCATGTCGCTCCACAAGTGCAGAGCTTACTTGTGTTGTACCGAAGCACTCTGTTCAGGTGGCTGATAGTTGTCAATGTGACTCGCCACGCCAAGAAGAATGACTGAAACGACAAGAACGATCCAACCTGTTAATTCAATAAGACGATTCATTACAGCCCACATCTCTCTTGATTGATCCATTAACTTCAGGGGGTAAATGTTACTTAGCAATAATAGCTCCAGCAAGATTTTTACTGAGGTTTTTGCGATATTTAGCTTTTGTCGTTGGAAAATTCGCTATTTTTTTGACTTAAGTTAAACAACATCCCTTATTGCTGGCAGGTTATTAAACTGTTGAGCGTGGGTAAAGGATAGTGTCAAATAGCCATCATACTTCAATGAGAGGCAATGACATGAGCGACAACATCCGTGTTGGGTTGATTGGGTATGGTTATGCGAGCAAAACCTTCCATGCGCCCCTGATTGCGGGCACGCCCGGGCTGGAACTGGCGGTAATCTCCAGCAGTGATGAAACAAAAGTAAAAGCCGACTGGCCAACGGTTACGGTTGTCTCTGAGCCGAAGCATCTGTTTAACGATCCCAACATAGACCTGATTGTCATTCCTACACCCAACGATACCCATTTCCCGTTAGCCAAAGCGGCGCTTGAGGCGGGTAAACATGTGGTCGTTGATAAACCCTTTACCGTGACACTGTCACAAGCGCGAGAGCTGGATGCGCTGGCAAAAAGCCTGGGGCGTGTGCTGTCTGTATTCCATAACCGTCGCTGGGATAGCGATTTCTTGACGCTAAAAGGTTTACTCGCGGAAGGCGTGCTGGGTGAAGTTGCTTACTTTGAGTCTCATTTTGACCGCTTCCGTCCGCAGGTGCGCGATCGTTGGCGTGAACAGGGCGGCCCAGGCAGCGGTATCTGGTACGATTTAGCACCACATCTTCTTGATCAGGCCATTACGCTTTTTGGTTTACCGGTCAGCATGACGGTAGATTTGGCACAGTTACGGCCCGGAGCGCAGTCGACCGATTATTTCCACGCCATCTTGTCCTATCCACAGCGGCGAGTCATTTTACACGGTACCATGCTGGCAGCCGCTGAGTCAGCACGGTATATCGTGCATGGATCCCGAGGCAGTTATGTGAAATATGGCCTCGATCCACAGGAAGAACGTCTGAAAAATGGCGAGCGTCTACCGCAGGAAGACTGGGGCTACGATATGCGTGATGGCGTACTTACCCGCGTGGAAGGTGAGGAACGTGTCGAAGAAACGCTGTTGACGGTGCCTGGGAATTATCCGGCTTACTATGCGGCTATTCGTGATGCGTTAAATGGCGATGGTGAAAATCCGGTTCCGGCAAGCCAGGCAATCCAGGTAATGGAGTTGATTGAGCTGGGCATCGAATCCGCCAAACATCGCGCGACTTTGTGCCTTGCATGAAAAATGGATGGTGCAATTTGCACCATCCATTTTGTTACTTCGCGGCGACTTTTTCTCGCAGTGCGCGTTTTTCCTCAGCGCTGAGGAAAGCCATTTCCAGACCATTAATCTGTGCCTGGCGGATTTGCTCGCGGGATAACCCAGCAGCTGGCGCGGCAACGGTATATTCGTGAATGATATCCACTCCCTGTACGCCGGGATCGTCAGTGTTAATGCTGGCACGAATGCCATGCTCAAGGAACGTTTTCAGCGGATGTGCAGCCAGCTCTGCTACGGTGCTGGTCTGAATATTGGAGGTCAGACAGGATTCAATACCAATTTGTTGCTCGGCGAGAAAATCCATCAGCGCCCGATCTTCAATGGCTTTTACGCCATGTCCAATACGCTCCGCACCCAGTTCACGAATCGCCTGCCAGATGCTTTCCGGCCCGGCAGCTTCGCCTGCATGGACGGTAATATGCCAGCCCGCATCACGCGCGCGGTTGAAGTGAGAAAGGAACAGACTTCCCGGGAAACCAAGTTCATCACCGGCTAAATCAAGTGCGGTAATCTGGTCACGGTGGGCTAAAAAGGCCTCCAGCTCTTGCTGACAGGCGGCTTCGCCGAAGGTCCGGCTCATAATGCCGATAAGCTTCGCCTGCACACCAAAGGTGCGGCAACCTTCACGTACGCCATCGATCACCGCTTCGACAACACCCGCTACAGGCAGCTGATGTGCCATTGCCATGTAGCCTGGTGAAAAACGCAGCTCGACATAGTGCAGGCCGTGACGGGCTGCATCTTCAATGTTTTCAAATGCCACGCGGCGACAGGCATCAAGAGAGGCGAGAACTTTAACGCCCCAGTCAAGTTTGGTCAGAAAGCTCACCAGATCGGGTTCGTTGGCAATGACCTGAACGTGGGGAATCAGTGTTTCCAGGGATTGTGCAGGAAGCGAGATATTATACTGGCGGCCAAGTTCAAGAATGGTCTGGGGACGAATGTTGCCATCAAGGTGGCGATGGATATCAGTTAATGGCAGGGTGGTATCAATCATGGTCGCACTCTTTTTCTGAATATAAAAGTGCGCACCATTATAAAAACAAAGCAGGGTAAAAATCCACGATTGCGCAACGATTTTTTACGTTGCGCAATTGGGGTTAGCGAACAGCGCGGATGGCGTTTATTAATCCAGCCACACCTTTTTCCAGTTTCGAACGTGGGCAGCCGGCATTGAGACGGACAAAACCACGACCTTCTTCACCATAGGTATACCCCGGCATGATCGCGACTTTTTCTTGCTCGATAAGCGCTTTTTGCAACGCGTTGTCGTCAATATTCAACGGACGTAGATCAAGCCAAGCCAGATAAGTGGATTGCGGGATCTGCCAGTTGAGTTCAGGAAACGCGGCGTTCATTTTATCTGAGATATACGTCAGGTTATCTTTCAGATAGACGCGTAAGGCATCCAGCCACGGTGCACCTTGCTGATAGGCGGCGATATGGGCAGTTAACGCCAGTACCGAAGGGGAAGAAAGCCCATCACGTCCTTTCAGTGCCGATAAATAGGCATCACGGCTGCTGCTATTTTCTATAATCCCGTAAGCACCGGTCAGCGCGGGAATATTGAAACTTTTCGAGCCCGACGTCAGCAACGCCCAGTCTCCCCGCGCCACATTACTCCAGGGAATATGCGGCTGCTCGCCCCAGACCATATCCATATGGATTTCATCGGAAATAACCCGCACACCATGACGCTCGCACAGGTCAGCCATGATCTCCAGCTCATCGCACGTCCACACTTTCCCGGTAGGATTCTGTGGGCTACACAGGAGCATAATTTTACATTCTGGTTTCGCCAACACGGCTTCCAGCTTGCCCATATCGCAAAACCAGTCGTCAGCCTGCTTCTCTAAAGCAACGGGCATTACTGTGCGCTGGTTACCTTCAATGGCCTTGTAAAATGCGTCATAGGCGGGCGTGTGGATCACCACGCCTTCACCTGTTTCAGACCACTGACGAATCAGTTCTGAAACCATATAGATGACAGAAGGGCCATACACCACCGTCTGCGTATCAATTGCGGTGTAATGCTGGGTGGAAAACCAGTGGGCAATAGCCGCGAGAAACTCATCGTTTTTCCAGCGGCTGTAGCCAAATACGCCGTGCATCAGGCGCTGATTCAGCGCCTCGATAATGCAGGGGGCAGTGGCAAAATCCATGTCTGAAATCGTGAACGGTAACAGGTCAGCAGTGCCGAAACGGTCAGCGACATAATCCCACTGTGTACACCATGTGCCATGACGATCCACGACCTTTGAAAAATCGAACATATCTTATCCTTATGCCCGGACAGTATGCATCAGACCGGCCATTTCATCTTTTACTGACTGAACTTGTGGCCCGATAACAACCTGCAGGTTATGTTGATTAAGTTGTACTACGCCAATTGCCCGATTGTCCTTCAGTGCCTGCACATTAACAAGCGACATATCTTTCACAGATAAACGCAGACGGGTAATGCAGTTATCGAGGCTGACAATATTGTCGGCACCGCCTAATGCTTCGAGGATTGCAGGAACGTTGTAACCTGATTTACCCGGCGCACCGGCAACGGCTTTTTCGATTGAGCTGGCAACTTCGCTATCGCGCCCCGGGGTTTTCAGATTGAAGCGGGTGATAGCGAAACGGAAGATGACGTAGTAAACGACAAACCAGATTGCCGCCACCACTGGCACCATGTACCACTTGGTTGACAGACCATGCAAAATACCGAACACCACGAAGTCGATGATATTGCCGTCGGTATTACCGATGGTGACGCCGAGCACAGACATGACAGTGAAGCCGAGGCCGGTTAACAGCGCGTGGATGACATACAGAACTGGCGCCACGAACAGGAACAGGAATTCCAGCGGTTCGGTCGTGCCGCCAACGACACAGGCGATCAGGCCAGAAATCAGCAGACCTTTAATTTTATGGCGATTTTCCGGGCGCGCGCAGTGATACATAGCTAACGCTGCACCTGGCAGACCGCCGAGAAACGCAGGCATTTTACCTTGCGAAAGGAAACGCGTGGCGCTTTCAGAAAAACCGTGAGTGGTCGGGCAACTCAATTGCGCCTGGAAGATGGTCAGTGCGCCGCTGACGGTTTGACCGCAGACTTCCTGCGTGCCGCCTGCGTCGGTAAAGCGAATTAATGCCACCAGAATGTGATGCAGACCAAACGGCAACAGCAGACGTTCACCGGTACCAAACAGCATCGGTCCGAAATCACCCGCGCTGTTTATCATATGGCCCAAGCCGCTAATACCCATGGCGAAAATCGGCCAGACTAATGGAATCACCAGGCCGATAAGGCCCATCACCAGCGAGGAGATAATTGGTACGAAGCGCGTACCGCCGAAGAATGCCAGCGCATCCGGCAGGCGGATATTATGGAAACGCTCATGCAGCATCCAGACGATAATACCGGCGATCACCGCACCGAGGATCCCGGTATCGATCGACTGGATCCCAAGAATGCTCTGGATGTTATTGGCTTTCAGAACCGCGGCATCCGTGGTTGGCAGAATGCCTTTATTGGTCAACCAGAAGTTTACCGCGAGGTTCATTACCGCATAACCGACGAAGCCAGCGAATGCCGCTACGCCTTTATTTTCGCGTGCCAGGCCCAGCGGGATGGCGATACAGAACATGACAGGCAGGAAACTAAAAGCAAACGAGCCAATCTTACTCATCCAGGTAAAGATAGCCTGCAACACGGGGTTGCCCAGGACCGGGATCAGGGTTATGACATCATGGCTGCTAAGAGAACTACCAATGCCGAGCATAATGCCGCAGAACGACAATAATGCCACGGGTAACATGAAGGTTTTGCCTAACTGCTGGAAGAACTCCCACAGCGTGACTTTCGGTGCTGTTTTCGCCGTCATAAAACGACTCCTCGTAGAGAACAATCTGGATTCAGTAAATTGCGCGAGAAGATAAAACGTTTTATCAAATTTTAGTGAGGCATAAATCACATTACGCAACGATAATAGCGGGTATAAGATAAATAAAAGGTAAAACGTTTTATCTGTCACATAATCAGGGAGTAGGTCATCTGCATGGCTACCGCCAAAAAAATAACCATTCATGATGTTGCGCTGGCTGCGGGCGTGTCGGTAAGTACCGTTTCGCTGGTGCTTAGTGGCAAAGGGCGAATCTCTACCGCCACAGGAGAACGCGTTAACGCCGCCATTGAAGAGCTGGGATTTGTGCGCAATCGCCAGGCGTCGGCGCTGCGCGGCGGGCAAAGCGGCGTCATTGGTTTGATCGTCCGTGATTTATCTGCGCCGTTTTACGCCGAATTGACGGCCGGATTGACGGAAGCTCTGGAAGCGCAGGGACGGATGGTTTTTTTTCTTCACGGCGGTAAAGACGGCGAGCAGCTGGCACAGCGGTTTTCACTGTTACTGAATCAGGGTGTGGATGGTGTGGTAATTGCCGGGGCTGCAGGAAGCAGCGATGACCTGCGACGGATGGCAGAAGAAAAAGCTATCCCGGTGATTTTCGCTTCCCGTGCCAGTTATCTTGATGATGTTGATACGGTTCGCCCGGACAACATGCAGGCTGCACAGTTGTTGACGGAGCATCTCATTCGCAATGGGCATCAGCGGATCGCCTGGCTGGGAGGGCAAAGTTCCTCATTAACCCGTGCAGAACGGGTGGGGGGCTATTGTGCAACTCTACTAAAATTTGGCCTGCCGTTTCACAGCGATTGGGTGCTGGAGTGCACATCCAGCCAGAAGCAAGCCGCGGAAGCTATCACGGCGCTTTTACGTCATAACCCGACCATCAGTGCTGTGGTTTGCTATAACGAAACTATTGCGATGGGGGCATGGTTTGGTTTGCTCAAAGCAGGGCGGCAAAGCGGGGAAAGCGGAGTCGATCGTTACTTTGAGCAACAAGTTTCGCTGGCGGCATTTACCGATGCGACACCAACCACACTTGATGATATACCCGTTACCTGGGCCAGCACGCCTGCGCGGGAACTTGGTACCACACTTGCGGATCGCATGATGCAAAAAATCACCCATGAAGAGACGCATTCACGCAATCTTATTATTCCCGCCCGGCTCATTGCGGCGAAATAATCCTCTCTTTATCTGCTATACCTGGTAGTGTCCTTTCCTCAAGGTTAATGATAAAAAATGTGGCACACAGGCGGTGCCTTTTATTTTTACTGAAGTTCACAGGAGGTTTATGTGTTTAATTCTGACAACCTGAGACTCGACGGAAAATGCGCCATCATCACAGGTGCGGGTGCAGGTATTGGTAAAGAAATCGCCATTACATTCGCGACAGCTGGCGCATCTGTGGTGGTCAGTGATATTAACGCCGACGCAGCTAACCATGTTGTAGACGAAATTCAACAACTGGGTGGTCAGGCATTTGCCTGCCGTTGTGATATTACTTCCGAACAGGAACTCTCTGCACTGGCAGACTTTGCCGTCAGTAAGCTGGGTAAAGTTGATATCCTGGTTAACAACGCCGGTGGCGGTGGTCCTAAACCGTTTGATATGCCAATGGCAGATTTTCGCCGTGCTTATGAACTGAATGTGTTTTCTTTTTTCCATCTGTCACAACTTGTTGCGCCAGAAATGGAAAAAAATGGCGGTGGCGTTATTCTGACCATCACTTCTATGGCGGTAGAAAATAAAAATATAAACATGACTTCCTATGCATCATCTAAAGCTGCGGCCAGTCATCTGGTCAGAAATATGGCATTTGACCTGGGTGAAAAAAATATTCGGGTGAATGGCATTGCGCCGGGGGCAATATTAACCGATGCCCTGAAATCCGTTATTACACCAGAAATTGAACAAAAAATGTTACAGCACACGCCGATCAGACGTCTGGGCCAACCGCAAGATATTGCTAACGCGGCGCTGTTCCTTTGCTCGCCTGCAGCCAGCTGGGTAAGCGGACAAATTCTCACCGTCTCCGGTGGTGGGGTACAGGAGCTCAATTAATACACTAACGAACCGGTAAACAGCCGTATGTGTTGTTTACCGGGATAGCGTGTGCAATTCATCAACGTCTCTGCTAAACAACTGGCAGCCAAATCACGGCTATTGGTTAACCAATAGCTGGATGAAAAGCATACGAATAGAGTGTGCCTTCGCACTATTCAACAGCAATGATAGGCGCTCACCTGACAACGCGGTAAACTAGTTATTCACGCTAACTATAATGGTTTAATGATGGATAACATGCAGACTGAAGCACAACCGACACGGACCCGGATCCTCAATGCTGCCAGAGAGATTTTTTCAGAAAATGGATTTCACAGTGCCTCGATGAAAGCCATCTGTAAATCCTGCGCCATTAGTCCCGGGACGCTCTATCACCATTTCATCTCCAAAGAAGCCTTGATTCAGGCGATTATCTTACAGGACCAGGAGAGGGCGCTGGCCCGTTTCCGGGAACCGATTGAAGGGATTCATTTTGTTGACTATATGGTCGAGTCTATTGTCTCTCTCACCCATGAAGCCTTTGGGCAACGGGCGCTGGTGGTCGAAATTATGGCGGAAGGGATGCGTAACCCACAGGTCGCCGCCATGCTTAAAAATAAGCATATGACGATCACTGAATTTGTTGCCCAGCGGATGCGTGATGCCCAGCAAAAAGGCGAGATAAGCCCAGACATCAACACGTCAATGACTTCACGTTTACTGCTGGATCTGACCTACGGTGTACTGGCCGATATCGAAGCGGAAGATCTGGCGCGTGAAGCGTCGTTTGCTCAGGGATTACGCGCGATGATTGGCGGTATCTTAACCGCATCCTGATCCTCTCATTTCGCGGGCTGGTGATAACTGTGCCCGCGTTTCATACTTTAATTTCCCTGTACAAAATACAATCTAGCCGGGATCGGAGAATTCCCCCCCAAAAATATTCACCGTAGCCATATGTCATGAGAGTTTATCGTTCCCAATATACTCGAACGAATGTTCGGTTGCTTATTTTATGGCTTCTGTCAACGCCGTTTTAAAGATTAATGCGATCAATATCACGCTGTGGGTATTGCAGTTTTTGGTTTTTTGATCGCGGTGTCAGTTCTTTTTATTTCCATTTCTCTTCCATGGGTTTCTCACAGATAACTGTGTGCAACACAGAATTGGTTAACTAATCAGATTAAAGGTTGACCAGTATTTTTATCTTAATGAGGAGTCCCTTATGTTACGTCCTGTAGAAACCCCAACCCGTGAAATCAAAAAACTCGACGGCCTGTGGGCATTCAGTCTGGATCGCGAAAACTGTGGAATTGATCAGCGTTGGTGGGAAAGCGCGTTACAAGAAAGCCGGGCAATTGCTGTGCCAGGCAGTTTTAACGATCAGTTCGCCGATGCAGATATTCGTAATTATGCGGGCAACGTCTGGTATCAGCGCGAAGTCTTTATACCGAAAGGTTGGGCAGGCCAGCGTATCGTGCTGCGTTTCGATGCGGTCACTCATTACGGCAAAGTGTGGGTCAATAATCAGGAAGTGATGGAGCATCAGGGCGGCTATACGCCATTTGAAGCCGATGTCACGCCGTATGTTATTGCCGGGAAAAGTGTACGTATCACCGTTTGTGTGAACAACGAACTGAACTGGCAGACTATCCCGCCGGGAATGGTGATTACCGACGAAAACGGCAAGAAAAAGCAGTCTTACTTCCATGATTTCTTTAACTATGCCGGGATCCATCGCAGCGTAATGCTCTACACCACGCCGAACACCTGGGTGGACGATATCACCGTGGTGACGCATGTCGCGCAAGACTGTAACCACGCGTCTGTTGACTGGCAGGTGGTGGCCAATGGTGATGTCAGCGTTGAACTGCGTGATGCGGATCAACAGGTGGTTGCAACTGGACAAGGCACTAGCGGGACTTTGCAAGTGGTGAATCCGCACCTCTGGCAACCGGGTGAAGGTTATCTCTATGAACTGTGCGTCACAGCCAAAAGCCAGACAGAGTGTGATATCTACCCGCTTCGCGTCGGCATCCGGTCAGTGGCAGTGAAGGGCGAACAGTTCCTGATTAACCACAAACCGTTCTACTTTACTGGCTTTGGTCGTCATGAAGATGCGGACTTGCGTGGCAAAGGATTCGATAACGTGCTGATGGTGCACGACCACGCATTAATGGACTGGATTGGGGCCAACTCCTACCGTACCTCGCATTACCCTTACGCTGAAGAGATGCTCGACTGGGCAGATGAACATGGCATCGTGGTGATTGATGAAACTGCTGCTGTCGGCTTTAACCTCTCTTTAGGCATTGGTTTCGAAGCGGGCAACAAGCCGAAAGAACTGTACAGCGAAGAGGCAGTCAACGGGGAAACTCAGCAAGCGCACTTACAGGCGATTAAAGAGCTGATAGCGCGTGACAAAAACCACCCAAGCGTGGTGATGTGGAGTATTGCCAACGAACCGGATACCCGTCCGCAAGGTGCACGGGAATATTTCGCGCCACTGGCGGAAGCAACGCGTAAACTCGACCCGACGCGTCCGATCACCTGCGTCAATGTAATGTTCTGCGACGCTCACACCGATACCATCAGCGATCTCTTTGATGTGCTGTGCCTGAACCGTTATTACGGATGGTATGTCCAAAGCGGCGATTTGGAAACGGCAGAGAAGGTACTGGAAAAAGAACTTCTGGCCTGGCAGGAGAAACTGCATCAGCCGATTATCATCACCGAATACGGCGTGGATACGTTAGCCGGGCTGCACTCAATGTACACCGACATGTGGAGTGAAGAGTATCAGTGTGCATGGCTGGATATGTATCACCGCGTCTTTGATCGCGTCAGCGCCGTCGTCGGTGAACAGGTATGGAATTTCGCCGATTTTGCGACCTCGCAAGGCATATTGCGCGTTGGCGGTAACAAGAAAGGGATCTTCACTCGCGACCGCAAACCGAAGTCGGCGGCTTTTCTGCTGCAAAAACGCTGGACTGGCATGAACTTCGGTGAAAAACCGCAGCAGGGAGGCAAACAATGAATCAACAACTCTCCTGGCGCACCATCGTCGGCTACAGCCTCGGTGACGTCGCCAATAACTTCGCCTTCGCAATGGGGGCGCTCTTCCTATTGAGTTACTACACCGACGTCGCTGGCGTCGGTGCCGCTGCGGCGGGCACCATGCTGTTACTGGTGCGGGTATTCGATGCCTTCGCCGACGTCTTTGCCGGACGAGTGGTGGACAGTGTGAATACCCGCTGGGGAAAATTCCGCCCGTTTTTACTCTTCGGTACTGCGCCGTTAATGATCTTCAGCGTGCTGGTATTCTGGGTGCCGACCGACTGGAGCCATGGTAGCAAAGTGGTGTATGCATATTTGACCTACATGGGCCTCGGGCTTTGCTACAGCCTGGTGAATATTCCTTATGGTTCACTTGCTACCGCGATGACCCAACAACCACAATCCCGCGCCCGTCTGGGCGCGGCTCGCGGGATTGCCGCTTCATTAACCTTTGTCTGCCTGGCATTTCTGATAGGACCGAGCATTAAGAACTCCAGCCCGGAAGAGATGGTGTCGGTATACCATTTCTGGACGATTGTGCTGGCGATTGCCGGAATGGTGCTTTACTTCATCTGCTTCAAATCGACGCGTGAGAATGTGGTACGTATCGTGGCGCAGCCGTCATTGAAGATCAGTCTGCAAACCCTGAAACGGAATCGCCCGCTGTTTATGTTGTGCATCGGTGCGCTGTGTGTGCTGATTTCGACCTTCGCGGTCAGCGCCTCGTCGTTGTTCTACGTGCGCTATGTGTTAAATGATACCGGGCTGTTCACTGTGCTGGTACTGGTGCAAAACCTGGTTGGTACTGTGGCATCGGCACCGCTGGTGCCGGGGATGGTCGCGAGGATCGGTAAAAAGAATACCTTCCTGATTGGCGCTTTGCTGGGAACCTGCGGTTATCTGCTATTCTTCTGGGTTTCCGTCTGGTCACTGCCGGTGGCGTTGGTTGCGTTGGCCATCGCTTCAATTGGTCAGGGCGTTACTATGACTGTGATGTGGGCACTGGAAGCTGATACCGTAGAATACGGTGAATACCTGACCGGCGTGCGAATTGAAGGGCTCACCTATTCACTATTCTCATTTACCCGTAAATGCGGTCAGGCAATCGGAGGTTCAATTCCTGCCTTTATTTTGGGATTAAGCGGATATATCGCCAATCAGGTGCAAACGCCGGAAGTTATTATGGGCATCCGCACATCAATTGCCTTAGTACCTTGCGGATTTATGCTACTGGCATTCGTTATTATCTGGTTTTATCCGCTCACGGATAAAAAATTCAAAGAAATCGTGGTTGAAATTGATAATCGTAAAAAAGTGCAGCAGCAATTAATCAGCGATATCACTAATTAATATTCAATAAAAATAATCAGAACATCAAAGGTGCAACTATGAGAAAAATAGTGGCCATGGCCGTTATTTGCCTGACGGCTGCCTCTGGCCTTACCTCTGCTTATGCGGCGCAACTGGCTGACGATGAAGCGGGACTACGCATCAGACTGAAAAACGAATTGCGCAGGGCGGATAAGCCCAGTGCTGGCGCGGGAAGAGATATTTACGCATGGGTACAGGGAGGATTGCTCGATTTCAATAGTGGTTATTATTCCAATATTATTGGCGTTGAAGGCGGGGCATATTATGTTTATAAATTAGGTGCTCGTGCTGATATGAGTACCCGGTGGTATCTTGATGGTGATAAAAGTTTTGGCTTTGCCCTGGGGGCAGTAAAAATAAAACCCAGTGAAAATAGCCTGCTTAAATTAGGTCGCTTCGGGACGGATTATAGTTATGGTAGCTTACCTTATCGTATTCCGTTAATGGCTGGCAGTTCGCAACGTACATTACCGACAGTTTCTGAAGGAGCATTAGGTTATTGGGCTTTAACACCAAATATTGATCTGTGGGGAATGTGGCGTTCACGAGTATTTTTATGGACTGATTCAACAACCGGTATTCGTGATGAAGGGGTGTATAACAGCCAGACGGGAAAATACGATAAACATCGCGCACGTTCTTTTTTAGCCGCCAGTTGGCATGATGATACCAGTCGCTATTCTCTGGGGGCATCGGTACAGAAAGATGTTTCCAATCAGATACAAAGTATTCTCGAGAAAAGCATACCGCTCGACCCGAATTATACGTTGAAAGGGGAGTTGCTCGGCTTTTACGCGCAGCTCGAAGGTTTAAGTCGTAATACCAGCCAGCCCAATGAAACGGCGTTGGTTAGTGGACAATTGACCTGGAATGCGCCGTGGGGAAGCGTATTTGGCAGTGGTGGTTATTTGCGCCATGCAATGAATGGTGCCGTGGTGGATACCGACATTGGCTATCCCTTTTCATTAAGTCTTGATCGTAACCGTGAAGGAATGCAGTCCTGGCAATTGGGCGTCAACTATCGTTTAACGCCGCAATTTACGCTGACATTTGCACCGATTGTGACTCGCGGCTATGAATCCAGTAAACGAGATGTGCGGATTGAAGGCACGGGTATCTTAGGTGGTATGAACTATCGGGTCAGCGAAGGGCCGTTACAAGGGATGAATTTCTTTCTTGCTGCCGATAAAGGGCGGGAAAAGCGCGATGGCAGTACGCTGGGCGATCGCCTGAATTACTGGGATGTGAAAATGAGTATTCAGTATGACTTTATGCTGAAGTAAAAAATAACGCCGGAGAGAAAAATCTCCGGCGTTTTGTCTGTGAATTACTGCTGCGGAATAGCGGGTACGACCGGAACATTTAATGCCGGCATTGCAAACATACCAACGAAATCTTCCAGTGGCATTTTCTGCCCGTTTAACGTTATCTGACCGTTAGTATATTGCAGGCTGGTGGTGATGGTATTGTCCTGCAAGGTGGTCAGACGGAACATCTGCCCCATTGCTGATGCACCTTCAACTTGCTGTTTCGCCAGTTTTTTCGCTTGATCTTCCTGATAACCTTCCAGCTTCGCTACCTGAGTCATAAACTCAGTTGCCATATCCACCGGAATGGTCAGTTTCGCATCCAGAGATTTAACCGAACGATCTACTTCCTGCGCCAGCGTTTGCGGCGCTTCTTTAGTCGTTGCCGGATCTTTCAGGAACAGCGACAGATTCAGCGCACTTTCACCCTGACTGTTTTTCCAGCTTAGCGGCGCGATAGTAATCACCGGATCGCCTTTCAACATCAGCGGCAGGGCGCTAAAGAAGGCTTCCGTCACTTTCTCCTGATAAAGTTCGGGATTGTTGGCAATTTCTGGCTGTGCCAGCAGCGCCTGAGTTTGCGCGTTATATTGCTGGCTAAACTGATGCCAGGCTTCACCATCAATCTGGCCGACTTTTAAAGTCAGCTTGCCGCTGCCCAGATCCTGATTCTGTACCTTCAGGCTGTTTAGCGAGTAATCCAGTTGGCTATTGATCGTTTTACCGTCATTGACCAGATCCGATTTACCGCTGATCTCCATGCCTTCCAGCAGTGCCAGTTCTTTGCCTTCCACTGAAATGGTCATTTTTTCCAGTGACAGTTTTTGGTTTCCTACGCGCTCACCAAAACTTGCCAGCGTGCTGGAACCGTCGGTTTTCAGATTATTAAAGGTCAACTGCACTTTCTGGTTGTATTCGTTAACTGCGTCTATCCGACCACTTTGCGCCTCCCCGGAAAGGGAGATGGCTTTGCCGTCTCTGTCAGCATTTAACTGGAACTCGCCGCCGCTAAAGGCGACTTTTTCATCCTTTTGCTCGTAATTCAGTGGCTTGAGCGAAATATCGGAACTGGAATCACCGCTGTAACCAATGCGCGAGTTAATCTCAAAAGGCGTTTCACCTTTTGCCATATCAAACAGTGGTTTGCTTACTTCGTTATTAACCAGCGTGGTTTGAATTGATGCCATCGACGGGATCAGGTTCAGTTTTTTAAGCTGGGCAAGCGGGAAGGGACCATGATCAACCGATTCGTTGAAGATGACGCTCTGACCGCTTTTAATCCACGGATTTTCTTTCCCGGCAATGGGTTTCACCAACAGTTGCAACTGGCTGCTGAATACGCCGCGATGATAGTTTTGATAACTCACTTCCAGGTTGGATTCAGGAGCTGTCAGTTTGAGTTGCGCGTTCGCCTGCGCGACCATGTCTTCGAGATGGGTTTCAATCTTCTTGCCTGTATACCATGCGCCGCCTGTCCAGACTACGCCTAGCGCAACAATGACGCCTACCGCTACCAGCGATTTATTCATAATGATTATCCATAAAATGAAATCAGGCGGACTGGCCGCCTGAAGGTGTTATAAGCCTTTAATAAGCTTAGCAAGAGATGTTAATTTTTTCAGTAAGCTCTTACAGCTTGTTGTAAACACGCGCTAAACGGCCGTGGCCTTTGACAGTCACCGGTGATTCGTTGGCGGCAATAAACGCTGATTCACCCGGTTTAAGCTGTAACTGCTGAGAACCTTTCCACAACGTTGCATCGCCTTCGACGCAGAACAAAATGGCGGCACTCTGCTGGCTAATGGTGGTTTCTTTATCACTAAGGTCATGCAGCGAGAAGGCAAAATCATCCACTGGAATCGGGAAGTCCAGTTCTGCACCTTGTTTCACCGGCTGGGTCAACAACTGGTTAGCCGGTTTGGCTTCGAATTTCACATTGGCAACCAGTTCCGGAATATCAATGTACTTAGGCGTCAGACCCGCACGCAGCACGTTATCGGAGTTCGCCATCACTTCCAGCGCCACGCCTTGCAGGTAAGCGTGCGGTGTTTCAGCGAACAGGAACATCGCTTCGCCAGGATTCAATTTCACCACATTCAGTAACAGCGGGGAGAACAGGCCGCTGTCTTCCGGGTAAAATTCAGAAATTAAACGAATCGTTTGCCACGGTTCACCCTGCTGACTGTCGAGCGCCGATTTTAAAATCGCCAGCGCGCGGGATTTTTCTTCACCCTGCATATTCAACAGGCTGGCGAACAGTTCGCTTAAACGTTCGGCATTAGGCTGTTGTAAAAAGTGAGCAATTGCCGGATGTGCACCTGCGACTGGCTGGAGTAGGGAGACAATCTCGGAAAACTCACGAAACGCGTTCATCGCAAGGAAAGGCGTCAGCGCAAAAACCAGCTCCGGCTTGTGGTTAGGATCTTTATAGTTACGCTCGGCGGCATCCATCGGGATACCTGCGGCATTTTCTTTGGCAAAACCGATTTCAGAATTGCGTTTGTTTGGATGAACCTGAATGGAGAGCGGCTGTGCTGCGCATAATACTTTGAACAGGAAAGGCAGTTCGCCAAAGCGTTTGGCAACGGCCTCTCCGAGCAGAGTCGATTTATCACTCTCAATCACATCACGCAGTGAAACGATATCTCCGGCGGCATTCTGCACTCGTGAACTGCTTTTCGGATGTGCGCCCATCCACAGCTCGGCCATCGGCTGGCTGGACGGATTTTCCATACCATAAAGTTCAGTCAACGCCGTTTTGCTGCCCCAGGCATAGTTTTGCACTGAGTTAATGAGTTTTTGCATGATCAATCCCTGTTTTAATGTGGAAATTAATCCCACTATTAAAGCAAGAATCCTACGGGAAGTAACCTGGAGCCGCAAAAAGTCGTACTAGTCTCAGTTTTTGTTAAAAAAGTGTGTAGGATATTGTTACTCGCTTTTAACAGGGCAACGGAACACCCGCCCAGAGCATAACCAAACCAGGCAGTAAGTGAGAGAACAATGTCAAACAAACCCTTTCATTATCAGGCTCCTTTTCCACTCAAAAAAGATGATACTGAGTATTACCTGCTAACCAGCGAACACGTTAGCGTATCTGAATTTGAAGGGCAGGAGATTTTGAAAGTCGCACCCGAAGCGTTAACTCTGTTGGCGCGTCAGGCGTTTCATGATGCGTCGTTTATGCTGCGTCCGGCTCACCAACAACAGGTGGCCGACATTCTGCGTGACCCGGAGGCCAGCGAAAATGATAAATATGTGGCGCTGCAATTCCTGCGTAACTCCGACATCGCGGCGAAAGGCGTTCTGCCAACCTGTCAGGATACCGGCACTGCGATTATTGTTGGTAAAAAAGGGCAGCGTGTATGGACCGGTGGCTGTGATGAAGCGGCGCTGGCGCGCGGTGTCTATAACACTTATATCGAAGATAATTTGCGCTACTCGCAAAACGCGCCGCTGGATATGTATAAAGAGGTGAATACCGGCACCAATCTGCCAGCGCAGATCGATCTTTATGCCGTTGATGGCGACGAGTACAAATTCCTCTGTATCGCCAAAGGTGGTGGTTCGGCAAACAAGACGTATCTCTATCAGGAAACCAAAGCGTTACTAACGCCGGGGAAACTGAAAAATTACCTGGTTGAGAAGATGCGCACGCTGGGTACGGCGGCCTGTCCTCCGTATCATATTGCGTTCGTAATTGGTGGAACTTCTGCAGAAACTAACCTTAAAACAGTGAAACTGGCTTCCGCTAAATACTATGACGAACTGCCAACGGAAGGGAATGAGCACGGTCAGGCATTCCGCGATGTGGAACTGGAAAAAGAATTGCTGATCGAAGCGCAAAATCTCGGTCTGGGTGCGCAGTTTGGTGGTAAATACTTCGCTCACGACATACGCGTGATTCGCCTGCCACGTCACGGCGCATCCTGTCCGGTTGGTATGGGTGTTTCCTGCTCTGCTGACCGTAATATCAAAGCGAAGATCAACCGTCAGGGGATCTGGATCGAAAAACTGGAACATAATCCAGGTAAATATATCCCTGAAGAGCTGCGTAAAGCGGGAGAAGGCGAAGCGGTGCGCGTTGACCTTAACCGTCCGATGAAAGAGATCCTCGCACAGTTGTCGCAGTATCCCGTTTCTACACGCTTATCGCTTAACGGCACGATTATCGTCGGTCGTGATATTGCTCACGCCAAACTGAAAGAGCGGATGGATAACGGTGAAGGGCTGCCGCAGTACATTAAAGATCATCCGATTTACTACGCGGGTCCGGCCAAAACGCCGGAAGGTTATGCCTCCGGTTCTCTTGGCCCAACGACCGCCGGACGGATGGATTCTTATGTCGATCAACTGCAAGCGCAGGGCGGAAGTATGATCATGCTGGCGAAAGGCAACCGCAGCCAGCAGGTGACGGATGCCTGTAAAAAACACGGCGGCTTCTACCTTGGCAGTATCGGTGGTCCGGCCGCTGTATTGGCGCAGGGAAGTATTAAGAGCCTGGAATGTGTTGAATATCCGGAACTGGGAATGGAAGCCATCTGGAAAATTGAAGTGGAAGATTTCCCGGCGTTTATCCTTGTGGATGATAAAGGAAATGACTTCTTCCAGCAGATACAACTCACACAGTGCACTCGCTGTGTGAAATAAACAGAGCCGCCCTTCGGGGCGGTTTTTTTACATGGCACGAAAGACCAAACATTTGTTATCAAATAGTAAATAATAAGTGAGCTAAAAGTTGCTTAACGAAAGCAAAACAGAAAGAAAAAATTAAACAGGTGAGGAGCAGGCCATGAATACAGTACGCAGCGAAAAAGATTCGATGGGGGCGATTGATGTCCCGGCAGATAAGCTGTGGGGCGCACAAACTCAACGCTCGCTGGAGCATTTCCGCATTTCGACGGAGAAAATGCCCACCTCACTGATTCATGCGCTGGCGCTAACCAAGCGCGCAGCGGCAAAAGTTAATGAAGATTTAGGCTTGTTGTCTGAAGAGAAAGCGAGCGCCATTCGGCAGGCGGCGGATGAAGTACTGGCAGGACAGCATGACGACGAATTCCCGCTGGCTATCTGGCAGACCGGCTCCGGCACGCAAAGTAACATGAACATGAACGAAGTGCTGGCTAACCGGGCCAGTGAATTACTCGGCGGCGTGCGCGGGATGGAACGTAAAGTTCACCCTAACGACGACGTGAACAAAAGCCAAAGTTCCAACGATGTCTTTCCGACGGCGATGCACGTTGCGGCGCTGCTGGCGCTGCGCAAGCAACTCATTCCGCAGCTTAAAACCCTGACACAGACACTGAGTGAAAAATCGCGTGCATTTGCCGATATCGTCAAAATCGGTCGAACCCACTTGCAGGACGCCACGCCGCTAACACTAGGGCAGGAGATTTCCGGCTGGGTAGCGATGCTCGAGCATAATCTCAAACATATCGAATACAGCCTGCCTCACGTAGCGGAACTGGCTCTTGGCGGTACAGCGGTGGGTACTGGACTAAATACCCATCCGGAGTATGCGCGTCGCGTAGCAGATGAACTGGCAGTCATTACCTGTGCACCGTTTGTTACCGCGCCGAACAAATTTGAAGCGCTGGCGACCTGTGATGCCCTGGTTCAGGCGCACGGCGCGTTGAAAGGGTTGGCTGTGTCACTGATGAAAATCGCCAATGATGTCCGCTGGCTGGCCTCTGGCCCGCGCTGCGGAATTGGTGAAATCTCAATCCCGGAAAATGAGCCGGGCAGCTCAATCATGCCGGGGAAAGTGAATCCAACACAGTGTGAGGCATTAACCATGCTCTGCTGTCAGGTGATGGGGAACGACGTGGCGATCAACATGGGGGGCGCTTCCGGTAACTTTGAACTGAACGTCTTCCGTCCAATGGTGATCCACAATTTCCTGCAATCGGTGCGCTTGCTGGCAGATGGCATGGAAAGTTTTAACAAACACTGCGCAGTGGGTATTGAACCGAATCGTGAGCGAATCAATCAATTACTCAATGAATCGCTGATGCTGGTGACTGCGCTTAACACCCACATTGGTTATGACAAAGCCGCGGAGATCGCCAAAAAAGCGCATAAAGAAGGGCTGACCTTAAAAGCTGCGGCCCTTGCGCTGGGGTATCTTAGCGAAGCCGAGTTTGACAGCTGGGTACGGCCAGAACAGATGGTCGGCAGTATGAAAGCCGGGCGTTAATCTGCAACATACAGGTGCAGCCGTGGAATGATCAAACGAAGCGGCTGCGCCTGTGGTTTATAACGGTGCTGCACATTGTCGGCATCGTAATTTAACAACTCACCAACGTCCGGCACGCCCGCGCCATTATCCCGATTAATCAGTGCAATCAGTGGTGTAGGGCAGGCGTGTTGGACTTGTTTTTGATCTCCTTTGTACCAGACGCGGGCAATCGGCTGCACCTTCACCGGACGTTTGATTTTTAACTTCGCGTTCTGTGGCAGGGCAGCGATATCCTGATACTCTCGCTCCAGTTTTCTTTGCCACTCCTCGCGCGTCCACGGTGCGACACTGCGTGGTGATTTCAGGCTTTTTTCCAGCTGTGCCAGGACTTCATCACGATGCAAATTCTTAATGATATGTTTATTAGCCCAACCAAAGCGTAAAGTGGCGGGGTCGTGCAGAACGGTGAGCGTGCGGTAAGCATTAAGGGTGATCAGCCCCGGCAAATGACGATGCACCCATTCAAAACGTGCCGCGGTGGGGAGTTCTGATTCAACCGTGACGATATGCTCGAACGTGGTCTTGAGTTTATTGATGTGCTGAATATGACTGACCAACGCTGCTTGCGAAAGGTTATCGACCTGGTAACACAACACGCCAGGCAGACGGACAGCGGCCTTGCTGCTGCGATTTTCGGACTGTTGTTGAATAAATAAATGGCGGAAATGACGCAACGCCAGCGACTGCGCGTCGTTGCCGAGATGTTGTTTTACCTCAATACGATTAAGCGGATTATGCTCATCCTCTTTTTTTACCTCCGGCAAAGAGAACACGCGGGCAACCAATAGCTTGTGTTGCTCAAGATGAGCGGCAAATGTAGCCAGCTCTTGTTCCATCTGGCGAAAGGTAGTGTTGAGTCGGTCTACGAGATCGTAACGCGCCATAATATTAACCACTTTAGTTACAACATACTTATTTTATAGCACAGTCGTGGTGACTTGACCATCGTGCGCGTAGTGTCAGGCAGAGGTAAATTGCGGGATGTTATGCCATAACGGCCAGCTAAACGAGAAGCGAGCACCACCCAGTTCGCTGGTGTCACAATTAACCGTACCGCCCATTGCCAGTGCTATAGAGTGGACAATTGCCAGCCCCAGCCCGCAGCCGCCGGTTGAGCGATCCCGGCTGGGATCGAGGCGAACAAAAGGTTCAAAGATATGTTCGCGGTTTTCTGGGGCAATCCCTGGGCCATCATCCTCAACAATTAATGTCGCTCTATTCCCCGACAGTAGCAGGCTGGTTTCAACCGTTGAATGGCAGTACCGCAGGGCGTTATTGAGCAAATTATCCAGCACGCGCTCCATTAAGCGCATATCCAACGCCGCATAATGGCCTTGCACGAGCGTTTTTATCCGTACCGTTTTATCGGGCGTTACTGCCTGAATATCTGCCAGATGCGTTGACAGCCACAACGGCAGGTCTGGTTCGCTAAGATGAAGCTCGTTTTGTGGGCGATCGAGTCGGGCATAAGTCAGCAGCTCTTCAATTAAAGCTTCAAGTTGACTGATATCACGATTCAACGCCTGGGATTCGGCGGCGCTCAGGTTATCGCTCATCTCCAGTCGATAACGCAGGCGCACTAACGGTGTTCGCAGTTCGTGAGCGATACCGTCAATAAGCTGTTTTTTGCTGGCAATCAAGGCGTTGATATTGTCCGCCATCTGGTTAAATGCGATACCAAGTCGTTCAAAGCTCGAACCCTCATCAAAGTGGATACGCTCATTGAGATGCCCATCGCCAAATCGTTGCGCCGCTGCTTCCAGTTTTAACATATCCTGCCAGTGCGGACGCATCCAGATAAACACCGGAAAGGCGAGGGAAATAGCAATAAAAGCGATCAGGGCGATATCCAGCAATCGCATCTGATGGAGATAATAAAGATAAGGAACAGGACCAACTGCCAGCACGTAGTGGCTGCGCGGGATACGCTGCAAAAACGTGTACTGATCGTCCAGGGCGACAATTTCGCCGCCACGCAGTCGGTGCATGGAAATATCATCAAGATGGTATTTACTCAGTGGCTCGACACGCAGATCGAAAGAGAGATTTAAATCCATCTCTTTCAGCGTCTTACCCCAGTCGTGTGGGGGGATCTCACGCAATTCGCTGCGCATCAGATACAGCGAACTGTTCATCAAATCATCCAGCGACTGTTTGCCCGCGCGTTCGGCGGTAAATTTGTACACCAACCCAACCAGCAGAGACATCACAAGGAAGCAGACAAACAATAACAGGTAAAACTGGATAAACAGTTTTTTCATCGCTTATTCCCATGCATGAGGCGCAAAAAGATAGCCTTTGTTACGCACAGTTTTAATGCGATAAGGTTCTGCGGCGTTATCGAGCAGTTTTTTTCTTAACCGCGAAATAGCCACGTCCACGCTACGATCCAGTCCGTCATAACTGACGCCGCGTAAATTTTTCAGCAATGCATCGCGGTCCATGATTTGCCCGGCATGGGTAGCTAATTCCCACAATAATTCGAAATCAGCTGTCGAGAGCGAGATTTCAGTGTTAGCCAGGGTGACTACGCGGTTGATGGGATCGATGGTCAACGTGCCGAAATGCAGGGCTTTGTAGGGAGTCAGAGACGTTTCCTGAAGACCTTTGGTCAGTGTGGCTTGCTCATTCTGACGCAAATGCAAACGTAAACGCGCTAGCAAAACAGCAGGGGGCGTCGTTTTGAGAATATAGTCGCAGGCACCCATTTCCAGTGCCAGGATGTGGTTCATATCGCTATCGAGAGAGGTTAGAAGAACAATCGGTCCAGACCACTTTGCGCGTAAATCACGACAAATGGTCATGCCGTCCTTGCCTGGTAGCATGATGTCGAGTAACACCAAATCCGGATTTTCTCGCAAAATGGTTTCTTCGGCCTGGTCGCCGCGCGGTTCTACGGTAACCTGCATATCATGTTTTGCCAGGTACGCGGCAATCAGTGAACCGACTTCCGCATCATCTTCCACAAATACGATAGTGTTCATAACATTCACGGTAGATATAAAAACGTCACAATACACCGCGCTGTTTTTACTTACTATCAATCGTTTCTAAACAAGTTTTCATCAGGTATTCTACTGATGACTTGTTATGGAAGTGTTAAGGTAAAAAGATGGGGCTGGTAATCAAAGCCGCGCTCGGTGCGCTGGTAGTGCTGTTGATTGGTGTTTTAGCAAAAACGAAAAATTATTATATCGCCGGGCTGATTCCACTTTTCCCGACCTTTGCGCTTATCGCGCATTATATTGTTGCCAGCGAACGCGGCATTGAAGCCTTACGCGCAACCATCATTTTTAGTATGTGGTCGATTATTCCCTATTTTGTTTACCTGGTGTCGCTGTGGTATTTCACCGGAATGATGCGCTTGCCCGCCGCTTTTGTTGGTTCTGTTGCGTGTTGGGGGATAAGCGCATGGGTGTTGATTATATGCTGGATAAAGCTGCATTAACGCAGATGACGACCGCCATCAAGTGGGAAACTGCGTCCGGTGACAAAGCAACTGGTAAGTAAGTAATCGACCAGGTCGATCACTTCTTTCTCGCCAGGCGCGGTTTTCATCAGTGATTTATTCAGCGCCTGTTGTCGATATTCGGCATCATCATGTTCATTAAACAGGATCAGCGATGGCGCAATAGAATTCACTTTCACTTCCGGTGCCAGCTTGCGGGCAAACGAGCGGGTCATATTATCCAGTGCCGCTTTGCTTGCAGCATACGCAATATGTTTGTCGCTACCGCGCTCCACCACATAATCGGTAAAGTGAATGATATCGCTGGCGGCGTGTCCGTGCCCACGCAGTAATCTTTCCAGCGCATGGTTGAGCAGGTATGGGGTATTAACGTGGATCTGCATCATGCAAGCCAGTACGTCGGCCAGTGGCGCACCCGGTTTTTCCGCAATCCACGCACTGGCGTTATGCAAAATAGCACGCAGACCATGGGTGCTTTTTAGTACTTCATCGGCAAACGCCATCACACCGTCGTTGGTCGAAAAATCAGCCTGAATACACTGCGCACCTGCCTTAATCAGTCCATCAATGGCTGGATAGTGCGTCCGATAGCTGATAATCACCGGTTGCTTTTGATTAATGAAACGCCATGCGAGGGCGAGGCCGATGCGACGACCACCGCCAGTAATTAATATTGGCAAGGGCTGGGCTTTACCCATCGTTATCTCCTTTGCTAACCAACGATGGGATGAACGTTATCCCACCAGCATCCAGGTCGCCGGAACTGAGGCAATTAACAGCATGCCAATTAGCACCATTTCCTGACGGTTCAGTACATTATCATGTGTATGCGTTTTGCGCGCATACAGGAAAACCAGCAGCCCCGGCGCATACAGAACAACGGATAACAGCAAGTGCATTGGACCAGAGGCGTACAATAACCATAAGCCATAAATGCAGGCACCGACACCTACCGCTTTATGCAGTGGACGGGTTGCGATTTTCAGCAAGAACGCGCCGACCAGGAAATAGGGCACCAGAATCATTTCTGAGGCGATGGTCAGCAACGTGTTGTAATCGGAACCGGTCAGCCAGATGAGTACCAGACAAATTTGCACGCAGATGTTGGTCAACCACAGCGAGGCGGATGGCGCAGCTTGTGCGTTCTGGCGCGCAAAAATGCGTGGGAATGCTTTATGAGTGGCAGCCAGGAACGGAACTTCTGCCGCCATGATGGTCCAGCTTAAGTACGCGCCGCAAACGGAAACGATCAAACCGGCAGCGATGATGATTTCGCCCCATGGTCCCATCATTTCCACCATCAGACCGGCCATTGACGGGTTACGAATTTCAGCCAGTTCAGGACGTGCCACCACGCCCAGCGAAAGCAGCGTTACCAGCAAGTAAACGCCCAGAGCGGAGAGAACCGCCAGCAGTGTCGCTTTGCCAACATCACGTTTATTACGCGCACGCGCAGAAACAACCACGGCACCTTCCACACCAATGAAAACCCACAGGGTGATCAGCATGGTGTTTTTCACCTGTTCCCACACGGGTACGCCAAGTGCAAGTCCGGTGAAGTCGAGCTTGAAGGTATCCAGTTTGAACATCATCATCGCCAGCACAACAAACAGACCCAGCGGCAACAATTTTGCCAGTGTCGCCACCAGGTTAATGCTGGCAGCGGTTTGCACCCCGCGCAGGATCAAAAAGTGAACAATCCACAATAAAGCCGATGCACCGACTATCGATTGCCAGGTATTACCATCGCCGAACAGGCGCAATTCCGGCGTGTCCGTAAAAAAGCTTAACGCGGAAAAAACGATCACCAGATAGGAGACGTTGGCGATGACTGCGCACAGCCAGTATCCCCATGCGGAACAAAAGCCGATTAGCTCGCCAAACCCTTCGCGGGCATAGGTAAAGATACCGCCGTCAAGTTCGGGACGAATGCGCGTGAGGATCAGCATGGCAAAGGCTAGCAATAAAATGCCAGCGCCAGTAATACCCCAGCCGATGAGCAGTGCTGCCGGGCTGGCAACTGCCGCCATATTTTGCGGCAGACTGAAAACACCCGCGCCCAGCATTGAGCTTAATACCAGCGCGGTGAGTGCGCTCAGTCCCAGTTTCTTTTCCATCGATATCCAGTGATTAAAACGTGATAAGAAGAATAAATATTAGGGCAAAACGCATAAAAATGGAGTTTGCCACTGAAGCGCGGGATTTTACGAAGAGATGTGTCTGCATGCAATGGTCGCGGGGAAATTTGTGACTAAAAATGCGAAAGGCGGCATCAAGCCGCCTTATAGGAGTAACTGAATAGTTATTTATACAGATCTGCGCTGACGGTCAGGTTATTACCACGTTCCTGCCACTGGCGGGTGATGTGGTAATACTTAGCACCTTTCTTCGCGGCACGTTTCGCAACCTGATAGGAGACTTCGGTCATGTTGCCGTAGTTGCCAGAGAATTTGATGCTGTCGAACGGGACCATCATCGCTGCTGTCGCTTTGTTCAGTTCTTCGACTTTAGTGCCGTCAGGAAGCGTGACAGTGTAACGTCCGCCTTTTGATGACTGGGTTTCAAAGAAACGACCGACTTCAGAACTTGGTGATGCGGTAGTCGCAACACCTGGGATCTCAACTTTCTTCGCGGCTTCGCCACCGGCAGCCAGAGCTGCACGTCCTGCTTCGGAATCTGCCGGGATCACATCCGGGCTCTGGACGATACGTTTCTTAGCATCTTTTTTATAGATGAATGCAGTAATACGCTGGTTGCCGCCCTGGTTGGCATCGATTTGACGAACAATGTAGAAAGAGTAGGCACCTTTCGCTTTTGCTGCTTTGGTGATGGCATCATTGACTTCTGGCTGGCTACGATAGAAGCCCTGGACGGTGACCGTGTCAAACGGTTCAATCAGAACAGCCTGATCTTTCGGCAGTTCGACAATACCGTTAATTACGCGATTACTTGTTTCTTCTGCTTTTTCAGCATCGGCTTTATAGAGGTCAGCGACCACACGCCAGTTACCGCTGTTACCAAAATCAGAAGTGTCGACAACATAAAAAGAGGCGGCACCTTCTTTATCTGCGCGACGAGAAACGGCTTTCACCGCTTCGCCAATAGCATTAAAACGACCGGTAACCACTACACGGTCAAAAGGTTTAACCGCTGCCGCTTGCTCCGGTGTCAGTTCTGTTGCTGCGTTAACGGAGAATGCCGTAGCAGAAAGCAGTGCCGACGCCAGGAGGGTGTTCTTAAGCTTCATAAAAATAATCCTTCGCCTTGCGCAAACCAGGTACTGGTATTGTTATTAACGAGAAACGTGGCTGATTATTGCATTTAAACGGTGTAACTGTCTGCGTCATTTTTCATATCACATTCCTTAAGCCAATTTTAATCCTGCTCAAATGACCGTCTATGCTTAAAAAACAGCCGTATCAGCATCATTACTACTGAAGCAACTGAATTGTATAAGTTAATTTAATGTTAAGTAGTGATTCGTGCCGGGGCGATGTCTCGTTTTACCCGACCGTCGAAGACAATTATCAGTCTTTATCCGGCGTTCTAAGGTGTTTATCCCACTATCACGGCTGAATCGTTAATATTTTGCGAGTTCACGCCGAAATACTGATTTTTGGCGCTAGATCACAGGCATAATTTTCAGTACGTTATAGGGCGTTTGTTACTAATTTATTTTAACGGAGTAACATTTAGCTCGTACATGAGCGGCTTGTGTGGCTCCTGACACAGGCAAACCATCATCAATAAAACCGATGGAAGGGAATATCATGCGAATTGGCATACCAAGAGAACGGTTAACCAATGAAACCCGTGTTGCAGCAACGCCAAAAACAGTGGAACAGCTGCTGAAACTGGGTTTTACCGTCGCGGTAGAGAGCGGCGCGGGTCAACTGGCAAGTTTTGACGATAAAGCGTTTGTGCAAGCGGGCGCTGAAATTGTAGAAGGGAATAGCGTCTGGCAGTCAGAGATCATTCTGAAGGTCAATGCGCCGTTAGATGATGAAATTGCGTTACTGAATCCTGGGACAACGCTGGTGAGTTTTATCTGGCCTGCGCAGAATCCGGAATTAATGCAAAAACTTGCGGAACGTAACGTGACCGTGATGGCGATGGATTCTGTGCCGCGTATCTCACGCGCACAATCGCTGGACGCACTAAGCTCGATGGCGAACATCGCCGGTTATCGCGCCATTGTTGAAGCGGCACATGAATTTGGGCGCTTCTTTACCGGGCAAATTACTGCGGCCGGGAAAGTGCCACCGGCAAAAGTGATGGTGATTGGTGCGGGTGTTGCAGGTCTGGCCGCCATTGGCGCAGCAAACAGTCTCGGCGCGATTGTGCGTGCATTCGACACCCGCCCGGAAGTGAAAGAACAAGTTCAAAGTATGGGCGCGGAATTCCTCGAGCTGGATTTTAAAGAGGAAGCGGGCAGCGGCGATGGCTATGCCAAAGTGATGTCGGACGCGTTCATCAAAGCGGAAATGGAACTCTTTGCCGCCCAGGCAAAAGAGGTCGATATCATTGTCACCACCGCGCTTATTCCAGGCAAACCAGCGCCGAAGCTAATTACCCGTGAAATGGTTGACTCCATGAAGGCGGGCAGTGTGATTGTCGACCTGGCAGCCCAAAACGGTGGCAACTGTGAATACACCGTGCCGGGTGAAATCTTCACTACGGAAAATGGTGTCAAAGTGATTGGTTATACCGATCTTCCGGGCCGTCTGCCGACGCAATCCTCACAGCTTTACGGTACTAACCTCGTTAATCTGCTGAAACTGTTGTGCAAAGAGAAAGACGGCAATATCACTGTTGATTTTGATGATGTGGTGATTCGCGGCGTGACAGTGATCCGTGCGGGCGAAATTACCTGGCCGGCACCGCCGATTCAGGTATCAGCTCAGCCGCAGGCGGCACAAAAAGCGGCACCGGAAGTGAAAACTGAGGAAAAATGTGCCTGCTCACCGTGGCGTAAATACGCGTTGATGGCGCTGGCAATCATCCTTTTCGGTTGGCTGGCAAGCGTTGCGCCGAAAGAGTTTCTTGGGCACTTCACCGTTTTCGCGCTGGCCTGCGTTGTCGGTTATTACGTGGTGTGGAATGTATCGCACGCGCTGCATACACCGTTGATGTCGGTCACCAACGCGATTTCAGGGATTATTGTTGTCGGAGCACTGTTGCAGATTGGCCAGGGCGGCTGGGTTAGCTTCCTTAGTTTTATCGCGGTGCTTATAGCCAGCATTAATATTTTCGGTGGCTTCACCGTGACTCAGCGCATGCTGAAAATGTTCCGCAAAAATTAAGGGGTAACATATGTCTGGAGGATTAGTTACAGCTGCATACATTGTTGCCGCGATCCTGTTTATCTTCAGTCTGGCCGGTCTTTCGAAACATGAAACGTCTCGCCAGGGTAACAACTTCGGTATCGCCGGGATGGCGATTGCGTTAATCGCAACCATTTTTGGACCGGATACGGGTAATGTTGGCTGGATCTTGCTGGCGATGGTCATTGGTGGGGCAATTGGTATCCGTCTGGCGAAGAAAGTTGAAATGACCGAAATGCCAGAACTGGTGGCGATCCTGCATAGCTTCGTGGGTCTGGCGGCAGTGCTGGTTGGCTTTAACAGTTATCTGCATCATGACGCGGGAATGGCACCGATTCTGGTCAATATTCACCTGACGGAAGTGTTCCTCGGTATCTTCATCGGGGCGGTAACGTTCACGGGTTCGGTGGTGGCGTTCGGCAAACTGTGTGGCAAGATTTCGTCTAAACCGTTGATGCTGCCAAACCGTCACAAAATGAACCTGGCGGCTCTGGTCGTTTCCTTCCTGCTGCTGATTGTATTTGTTCGCACGGATAGCGTCGGCCTGCAAGTGCTGGCATTGCTGATAATGACCGCCATTGCGCTGGTATTCGGCTGGCATTTAGTCGCCTCCATCGGTGGTGCAGATATGCCAGTGGTGGTGTCGATGCTGAACTCGTACTCCGGCTGGGCGGCTGCGGCTGCGGGCTTTATGCTCAGCAACGACCTGCTGATTGTGACCGGTGCGCTGGTCGGTTCTTCGGGGGCTATCCTTTCTTACATTATGTGTAAGGCGATGAACCGTTCCTTTATCAGCGTTATTGCGGGTGGTTTCGGCACCGACGGCTCTTCTACTGGTGATGATCAGGAAGTGGGCGAGCACCGCGAAATCACTGCAGAAGAGACAGCGGAACTGCTGAAAAACTCCCATTCAGTGATCATTACTCCGGGGTACGGCATGGCAGTTGCGCAGGCGCAATATCCTGTCGCTGAAATTACTGAGAAATTGCGCGCTCGTGGTATTAATGTGCGTTTCGGTATCCACCCGGTTGCGGGGCGTTTGCCTGGACATATGAACGTATTGCTGGCTGAAGCAAAAGTACCGTATGACATCGTGCTGGAAATGGACGAGATCAACGATGACTATGCTGATACCGATACCGTACTGGTGATTGGTGCTAACGATACGGTTAACCCGGCGGCGCAGGATGATCCGAAGAGTCCTATTGCTGGTATGCCTGTTCTGGAAGTGTGGAAAGCGCAGAACGTGATTGTCTTTAAACGTTCGATGAACACTGGCTATGCTGGTGTGCAAAACCCGCTGTTCTTCAAGGAAAACACCCACATGCTGTTTGGTGACGCCAAAGCCAGCGTGGATGCAATCCTGAAAGCTCTGTAACCCTGACGGCCTCTGCGGAGGCCGTCACTCTTTATTGAGATCGCTTAACAGAACGGCGATGCTTTGACCTCCCGCTGTTTGTTCAAGCGCAATTTTGACAATAATTGTTAACGGCACGGAAAGCAGCATACCCACCGGTCCTAACAACCATCCCCAAAAAATCAACGACAAAAATACCACCAATGTGGAAAGCCCCAGCCCACGTCCCATGATGCGCGGCTCCAGAATATTGCCGAAGACCAGATTAATCAGCAGATATCCCGCCAGCACCAGCAACGCTTCGTAGAAGCCATTAAACACCAGTACCTGAGCGATAGGGGGGATTGCCGCGAGAACTGAACCAATATTAGGGATGTAATTAAGCGCAAAGGCCAGCAATCCCCAGACAAAAGCGAAGCGAACATCGAGTGCGGCGAGCATCGCCCAGGCGACCAGGCCGGTGATGATGCTGATGGCTGTTTCCAGCACCAGATAATGAGAAACACTGTCAATTGCACGTTGAATCGCCGCCATCCCTTCAACCGGACGCGCCATCATTTGCTGAAATTTTCCGGGCAATTGTGGCACTTCGAGCAGCATAAACAGCACCGTCAGCAGCAATAAAAATATTGATGACATGGCATTAGATAACTGCGTCAATAAGTTGGTGAGCAACGTCATCGCCGCGTTCGGATCAATGTAATGCGCCAGCTGGTCAACTGAGACGTCAATCCCTACGCGTTGCAACAACGGCTCAAGAGCTTGCAGCGGCGTCATAATAGAGTTGCGATATTGCGGTAACGTCCGCGTCAACTCGTTGAGCGCGGAACCCAGATAAGCTAATAGCAACACCATCGCCATCACGATGATGGTCATCAAAATCGACACCGCCAGTACACGCGGCACTCGCCAGCGGACCATGTGTTGCACCAGCGGGTTAAGAATAACAGCAATAAATAATGCGAGAATAAACGGCACGATGATCTCGGCGGCAAAACGGATACCGCAGAGAATAATGACCAGCATTCCCAACATAATGACGATTTTTAGGCCATTGAGCGTGATGATCGGCTTTGCCATGCTTGTCCCCGTTTTTTCTTCCTTTGCTAATAATAATGTCTTTTTCGCTCCGTCATCATAACGAAAATCAAACCGCTCAGGTAAAGAAGTGAAAATATTTTGAGTTAATTCTTAAGCTATGATACAAATCAGGCGTGTTCAACTACCGAGGACAATTATCATCCGCGATGACGAGAAGCAACACTGCGGATAATTGTAATATTATGGACAATTTGTTCAGGACGTTATTTTCAACATTTACCCATCTTCGTACCTCATCCACTATCTTGCTCGTAGGTGAGCAGCACTGGCGCAACGCGCTTTAGTCCTTTCTTCTGCCTAAGCTTGCCCTATGCGCGGGGCTTGACCACTTTACTTTGGTTTCGCTGAATTAAGCGAAAATTAAAATAATTCTCTTGCAGGAGAAGGACAATGTATATTTATTGGATTTTATTAGGCCTGGCTATTGCTACAGAAATTACCGGTACGCTGTCAATGAAATGGGCGAGCGTCAGTGAGGGAAATGGCGGCTTTATTTTAATGCTGGTGATGATTTCTCTGTCGTATATATTTCTCTCTTTCGCCGTTAAAAAGATCGCCTTAGGCGTAGCTTATGCGCTGTGGGAAGGTATCGGTATTTTATTTATTACCTTGTTTAGCGTTTTGTTATTCGACGAAAGTTTATCGCTGATGAAAATTGCCGGGTTAACCACCCTGGTCGCCGGGATTGTGTTGATCAAATCAGGTACCCGTAAAGCGCGTAAACCTGAACTGGAGGTGAACCATGGCGCAGTTTGAATGGGTTCACGCCGCCTGGCTGGCATTGGCAATCGTGCTGGAAATCGTTGCTAACGTCTTTTTGAAATTTTCTGACGGCTTTCGTCGCAAAATATTTGGCTTGCTCTCCCTGGCGGCGGTGCTGGCTGCCTTTAGTGCGCTTTCTCAGGCCGTAAAAGGGATCGACTTGTCTGTCGCTTATGCATTGTGGGGCGGGTTTGGTATTGCCGCCACGTTAGCCGCAGGTTGGATCTTGTTTGGTCAACGGTTAAATCGTAAAGGCTGGATTGGCCTGGTCTTGCTGTTGGCTGGAATGATCATGGTGAAACTTGCCTGATGAACACGCTGCCCGCACTGTCGGGCAGCGTTTGAACATTATTTTTGCGACAGTTGATCCAGCTTGTCGCGAAAACCGGTAACAGAAATGGCCCGGTTATCGGCGCGCCAGCGATCTTTCGCGGCAGGAGCCGAACTTTGCACCCCAATTAATTGCCAGCCGTCATCGGTATGCAACATCAGAGGCGAACCGCTGTCACCCGGCAAGGTATCGCACTGATGTGACATCACCGACGTTTGCGCCCAGCCAGTCACTTCACAGTTTTGATGACTGTATAACGTATCGAGATGATCTTCAGGATATCCCGCCTGAGTCACTTTACGACCAGCCGATTTTAATGCGGCAGTAAGCGCGGCTTTATCTCCCTCAAATAACGGCAACGGTGTAATGCCAGAAGGGGGATTACGCAGCACAATCAAGCCGAAGTCCCATGGTGCAGCTGCGGGAGGAACAATCCAACCATCCCCATCTGCTTTTAACCGCTTTCCCAGTGTCGGATCAACGCGGCCTTCTATGTCGTGGATCTCATAGCGCCAAAGACCTTTATTTGACACAAAACGCAGCGCCACTGCTTTATCGGCTTTACCCTTTGGAGGTGTCAATAAACAGTGTCCTGCCGTTAATGCCAGATTGGGTGCAATCAGCGTCGCCGTACATAAATTGCCGCTGGCCGTTTCCAGTTGCCCAACCGCATCCCACGGTGATTGGGTCGTGTCATTCACTGGCACACGATCATCATGACCAAAAAACAGGGTGCTGACCTCATCGTTTGCCGATTTGGCAACGTCTGGTTTATCTGCAAACACAAAAGCAGACGTCAAACTAATTGCACCCAACACTACAGCAATGGTTGTACGCATATCACACTCTGGTGGGTAATTATGATTATTAAAAGCAAACCCTCATAAATACTATAGACGGGACGGGATGAAAGTGGGAGTAAAATCAGATAACTACAGTCAGGAAAGATAAAAACGGGCGGCAATCAGTGCGCATAAAATAAGGATGATAAGAATGAACTCAAAGCGATAACGGCCCACCATACTACCCTCCGCTAAAGGCGGTGCTAAACGTTACCCGCTTAGCACCGTAATTTTCAGGCGCGAGGGGGCGCGCCAGCATTACTGTTGAAAACTTACGCTGCGGGTTGTGCAGCAGGTTTTGCCGGTTGCTGATGGCTGTGTTTCCCGGCGTGTTTCTTCGCTGCCTGCGCTTTTTGTTCAGGGGCTTTCTGTTCAGCTTTCGTATTTTTATGATGCTTTTTAGCCGCCTGCGCTTTCTGGGCAGGTGCTGCTTTATGCTGTTTTTTATGATGTGTAGTTTTCGCCGGCGCTGCTTTGGTGGTCGTCGCAGTCGGAGCAGGTGTGGTCGCAGTCTCTGCAGCAAAGGCGGCAGAAGACAGACCCATAGCAGCGGCAACAACCAGAGCTAATACTTTTTTCATTGTCATACCCTCAATTTGTTTTTTCATTTAACCCCACTGCGGGGCCGTTGAAATAACTATATCCCTGGGAATGGCAGACTTCCGTGAGTGGTTGGTTTCAGCGTGTAACGATATGTACAAACGCTGAATAAATTACAGCGTTGATAATAACGTATTGTGACTTAAGGGAAATTTAGCTACCAATAATAGTAGTCTTGATCGGGTTAACTATTTTACTACTTACAAAGCGGTAGAATAACTGCGCATCAGTAATAAATGACACACAGCAAAATGAATCCGTTTATTTGGGTACTTATAATCCTGATGACGCTAGACGCGCTGCGGGAATTGGCTGGCGCTTCGTCTATTTTAGGATGGCTATTAACGTTGGTTTGAGCAAGCAATAAGTCCGGACGTGTAGTTACCGCAGTCCGGGCTTATTTTTCAGGCGTGCAGACGACGATGCAAACGCGTCCCGACCAGCAGAGCAATGACCAGCATCAGAGCAATAAATGCGCCGACGCCGTTCCAGCCATAGTTATGCCAGAAAACACCACCCAGCGTCCCGGCAATACTCGACCCCAGATAGTAACTGAACAGATACAGCGAGGAGGCCTGGCCTTTAGCGCGTTTTGCGCGGGGGCCAATCCAGCTGCTGGCAACTGAGTGGGCTGCGAAGAATCCTGCTGAGAAGAGTAACATTCCGGCAAAGATCAGCCACAGCGAGCTGAATAAGGTCATCAGTAAACCAAACAGCATAACCCCCGTCGAAAACAACATCACCGGACCGCGCCCGTAGCGGGTGGTCATGGTTCCGGCTTTAGGTGAGCTCCATGTACCGGTCAAATAAGCCAGCGATAATAAGCCAACCACGGCCTGACTGACATGCCAGGGGGAAAGCATCAACCGATAGCCGATGTAATTAAACAGCGTGACGAACGACCCCATCAGCAAAAAGCCTTCTGCGAACAATAACGGTAATCCCCGGTCACGCCAGTGCAGACGAAAGTTGATAAATAACGTCTTAGGGCGCAGCGAAGTCGGGCGAAAATGGCGTGATTCCGGAAGGATTTTCCAGAACATCAACGCCGAGGCCAGCGCGAAACAACCGATTGCCGCCAGAGCAATTCGCCAGTTGAAAAAGTCCGTGAAGACACCACTAATTAAGCGTCCGCTCATGCCGCCAATTGAGTTGCCGCTGATATACAACCCCATCGAAAAGGCCACGAAACTGGGGTGGATTTCCTCGCTAAGATAAGTCATGCCAACAGCTGCCACGCCACTTAACGAAAGCCCAATCAAGGCGCGCATAATCAAAATGCCGTGCCAGCTGGTCATCATTGTCGAAAGTAACGTACAAATGGAGGCCAACAGTAGCGCCGTGACCATCACTGGTTTGCGACCAATGGCATCGGATAGGGGGCCAGTAAACAGCAAACCAATAGCCAACATCGCCGTGGAAATGGACAGTGAAATACTACTGTTCGCGGGCGTTAAGCCAAACTCCTGCGAAAGCACCGGAAGGATAGGCTGCACACAATAGAGAAGTGCAAATGTTGCCAGTCCGGCAGAGAACAGCGCCAGGGTGACGCGCATAAATTGCGGCGTACCGCGTTTAATAAATTGATTTGGCTGAGAAATGCTTTGCTTGTCAGTGTCGCTTGCCGGAGCGCCATCAACAGTTGTAGTACGGCTCACTTGAAATCCTTGCTAAATATGCCTGTGGATCAGGCTTATACATAGGTTAGGAAAATCGAATTGTTCTGTCTAATATATTAATAATCTCAAATAAGATGTTTTAAATATGAATATTGAACTTCGTCATCTGCGTTACTTTGTTGCTGTTGCGGAAGAGCTGCATTTCGGGCGCGCCGCTGCCCGCCTGAATATTTCGCAACCACCGCTAAGTCAGCAGATTCAGGCACTGGAGCAACAAATTGGTGCCCGACTGCTGGCACGAACTAATCGCAGTGTATTGCTGACGGCAGCAGGAAAACAGTTTCTTGCAGATAGTCGGCAAATCCTGTCTATGGTAGATGACGCTGCCGCTCGCGCTGAAAGACTGCATCAGGGGGAAGCGGGGGAGTTGCGCATTGGTTTTACTTCGTCCGCTCCTTTTATTCGGGCGGTGTCCGATACGTTATCGCTGTTTCGCCGTGATTATCCCGATGTCCATTTACAAACTCGCGAAATGAACACTCGTGAGCAAATCGCTCCGCTCATTGAAGGAACGCTGGATATGGGATTGCTGCGTAACACAGCGTTACCGGAGACGCTTGAACACGCAGTCATCGTCCATGAACCGCTTATGGCGATGATCCCGCACGATCATCCCCTGGCAAATAACCCGAATGTAACGCTGGCTGAACTGGCGAAAGAACCCTTCGTCTTTTTTGATCCGCACGTCGGGACAGGGCTGTATGACGATATTCTCGGGCTGATGCGACGTTACCATTTGACGCCCGTCATCACTCAGGAGGTGGGCGAGGCAATGACCATCATCGGTCTGGTTTCCGCCGGTCTGGGTGTTTCAATTTTGCCTGCTTCATTTAAACGTGTTCAGCTCAACGAAATGCGCTGGGTGCCGATTGCTGAAGAGGATGCGGTTTCTGAAATGTGGTTGGTCTGGCCGAAACATCATGAACAAAGTCCGGCTGCGCGTAACTTTCGTTTTCATCTGCTGAATGCTCTCAGGTGAGGGAAATTTCAGCGAAAAAGCCCGAAAAATGTGCTGTTAATCACATGCCTAAGTAAAAATTTGACGACACGTATTGAAGTGCTTCACCATAGCCTACAGATTATTTCGGAGCGCGAAAATATAGGGAGTATGCGGTGGTTGCTGAAAACCAGCCTGGGCACATTGATCAAATAAAGCAGACCAACGCGGGCGCGGTTTATCGCCTGATTGATCAGCTTGGTCCAGTCTCGCGTATCGATCTTTCCCGTCTGGCGCAGCTGGCTCCTGCCAGTATCACTAAAATTGTCCGTGAGATGCTCGAAGCACACCTGGTGCAAGAGCTGGAAATCAAAGAAGCGGGGAACCGTGGCCGTCCGGCGGTGGGGCTGGTGGTTGAAACTGAAGCCTGGCACTATCTTTCTCTGCGCATTAGTCGCGGGGAGATTTTCCTTGCTCTGCGCGATCTGAGCAGCAAACTGGTGGTGGAAGAGTCGCAGGAACTGGCGTTAAAAGATGACTCGCCATTGCTGGATCGTATCATTTCCCATATCGATCAGTTTTTTATTCGCCACCAGAAAAAACTTGAGCGTCTAACTTCGATTGCCATAACCTTGCCGGGAATTATTGATACGGAAAATGGTATTGTACATCGCATGCCGTTCTACGAGGATGTAAAAGAGATGCCGCTCGGCGAGGCGCTGGAGCAGCATACCGGCGTACCGGTTTATATTCAGCATGATATCAGCGCATGGACGATGGCAGAGGCCTTGTTTGGTGCCTCACGCGGGGCGCGCGATGTGATTCAGGTGGTTATCGATCACAACGTGGGGGCGGGCGTCATTACCGATGGTCATCTGCTACACGCAGGCAGCAGTAGTCTCGTGGAAATAGGCCACACACAGGTCGACCCGTATGGGAAACGCTGTTATTGCGGGAATCACGGCTGCCTCGAAACCATCGCCAGTGTGGACAGTATTCTTGAGCTGGCACAGCTGCGTCTTAATCAATCCATGAGCTCGATGTTACATGGACAACCGTTAACCGTGGACTCATTGTGTCAGGCGGCATTGCGCGGCGATCTGCTGGCAAAAGACATCATTACCGGGGTGGGCGCGCATGTAGGGCGCATTCTTGCCATCATGGTGAATTTATTTAACCCACAAAAAATACTGATTGGCTCACCGTTAAGTAAAGCGGCAGATATCCTCTTCCCGGTCATCTCAGACAGCATCCGTCAGCAGGCCCTTCCTGCGTATAGTCAGCACATCAGCGTTGAGAGTACTCAGTTTTCTAACCAGGGCACGATGGCAGGCGCTGCACTGGTAAAAGACGCGATGTATAACGGTTCTTTGTTGATTCGTCTGTTGCAGGGTTAACATTTTTTAACTGTTCTACCAAAATTTGCGCTATCTCAATTTGGGCCAGGAAAGCATAACTTAGACTTTCAAGGTTAATTATTTTCCTGGTTTATATTTGTGAAGCATAACGGTGGAGTTAGTGATGCTGAAGCGTTTCTTTATTACCGGTACAGACACTTCTGTAGGGAAAACGGTGGTTTCCCGCGCATTGCTACAAGCGTTAGCCTCCCAGGGAAAAACGGTTGCGGGATATAAACCCGTAGCGAAGGGGAGCAAAGAGACACCCGAAGGGCTGCGTAATAAAGATGCCCTGGTGTTGCAGAGTGTTTCAACCATCGAACTGCCTTATGAAGCAGTTAATCCTATCGCGTTAAGCGAAGAAGAAAGTAGCGTGGCGCACAGTTGCCCAATCAATTACACCCTCATTTCAAACGGCCTGGCAAACCTGACCGATAAAGTCGATCATGTCGTGGTAGAAGGGACTGGCGGCTGGCGCAGTCTGATGAATGATTTGCGTCCACTCTCTGAATGGGTGGTGCAGGAACAGTTGCCGGTGTTGATGGTTGTCGGTATTCAGGAAGGTTGCATTAACCATGCACTGCTAACAGCTCAGGCGATTGCCAACGACGGGCTGCCGCTCATTGGCTGGGTGGCTAACCGAATCAACCCAGGACTGGCGCATTATGCGGAAATCATTGATGTGCTGGGTAAAAAACTTCCGGCACCGCTCATTGGTGAACTGCCTTATCTGCCGCGCGCCGAACAGCGAGAACTGGGGCAATACATCCGCTTAGCTATGCTGCGCAGTGTGCTGGCGGTAGATAGAGTCACGGTGTAACGTCCGCGAAATTACCGACGCAATGACGCAGGCAATCAATAAACCGGGGAGTAGCTGATACTCCCCGGTCATTTCACATATCATCAACGTCGACATAATCGGCGCGTGCGTGGTTGCCGCCAACAGTGTCGCCATCCCGGTCAATCCGAGTAAAAGCGTAATTTCTTCGCCATCAGGGAACCATAATCCCAGGCTACGACCATACAACATGCCAATGGCAAGACCGATAAATAGCGTCGGTGTAAAGACACCACCGGGTGCGCCGGAACCGCTACTCGCCAGCACGGCACACAGTTTACAAAGGAAGATCCCGGCAATGATCATTAACAGTGGTGGGGCGGTTAAAAAGGATTGTACGGTGCTATAGCCGTTGCCCCACACTGCAGGTGTGAACAGGGAAAGCAGACCCACGATCAACCCGCCTAGTGCCAGTTGCCAGGGCGGCGCAAGTTTGAGACTCACAAATCCACGATGACAGGCGTTCATTAACGTTAACAACAGTGGTCCGCACAGACCTGCCAGCACACCTGTACTGATAATCAGCGCATAGTCACGAGCCTGAACCGTCACTGAGAGTTGTACGTTGTAGAGTAACGCGTCGCTATGATTAATCAGATTGCTAACCAGCAATGCCACGACGGCGGAAATAATCACCGGGCCGAGAGAGGCCAACATCATAGTGCCAAACAGCACTTCGGCTATAAATAAACTGCCAGCAAGCGGGGCACGATAGGCCGCAGCCATTCCCGCCGCGGCCCCACAGGCGATCCATAATTTCCACTCCTGGCGTGGCGTAAAACGTTGGGCAAAACAGGAGGCGGCAAGGGCAGCTAAAAGAATCATCGCACCTTCGCGACCAATTGCACTGCCGCTGGTTACTACCAGCAGCGAGGCAAGCGATTTAACCAGGCTTGCTGCGTAATCGAACTGTCCATCGGTTTGCAACGCTTCCATGTAATCGGTCGGCGCATGAGGGCGTTGTTGGGTAAATTTCTGCCAGCCCATCAGCAACAAACCCGCCGCCAGTCCGCCGAGCGCCGGAGTTAGCAACCGTCGCCAGGGGGAAAGGTTTGTCGCTGCATTGACCAGACTGCCGGAGTCATTATTGAGGAACAACCACTCCAGTAGCAGCATCGCATGACGAAACCCGGCAACGGCAAAGGCCGCGAGAATACCGACGACTGTTGCGATAAGCAGACGGCGGAACATAGTGCGCAGATCCGGATAGATGTGTAGATGATGCATGAGCAGAAATGGGCAATGAAACACGGGCGACTATTTTGCGGCAAAAGAGGCCAGCCGCAAAAGCAGTGCGTGCTTTAAGAGATAAAAAAACGTGACACTGTAACCTATTATTGCCGGATTGCGCGTAATCGTCACCATCCGGCAATATTACGGTGATCCTATCGAAACAGCGGTTTAACCGCGACAGGAATTAACAGTTGTGATTGCCATTGCGCCAGCGTTAAGCGAGCCAGTTCACCCAGTGCACGGTAGAAAGGGTGTTCTGCTTTTTCGATAAAAACATCAAGAAAACGTGTTGACCACGGAAAAAGGTGCCATGCCAGCAATTCTTCGCATTCTGTCTGGCGACCATTCTCCGCCAACCACGCAGCCATCAACAGCAGTGAACCAAAATGATCTTCCGGTTCGTTTTGCTTCATTTCAAACTGAATGCCTTTCTCGCGCATCCACTGACGAAGTGCCAATGTTGAATCGCCAAACAGCACAGATTCGCGATCCAGCCAGACCGACCCCCACGGCGGAGACGGCAGTGCCCACGGGCCGACAAACAAACGCTGCCAGGCCTGGGCGTGAGTCTCTTCACACTGTGTCTGAAAAGCCGTCACCAGCGGCGCTAATGACGCTTCTGGTAGAGGCCACTGAGTTTCCCAGCCGTCACTGGTGAGTACCGCAACCAGAGGTGCGGCTTCCGCACTCTCTGGAGCGTAATAAAACAGCGCGCCCAACACGCGCGCCGCGACAGAAAAATTATCTTGCTGTGAAAAATGGGTCATTCCTAACATCCTGAAATGTGCGGGTTGCCCCGCACCAATTTGTTAACCTGCAATAGCCATTCCTACTGTCATGTGCAGGCCATAAAAGAGCACACGCCCGATCATCTCACCGCCAAGTATGAGGATTAGCCCCAGAATAAGTCCGGCAACGTGAGGTTCACGGCGACGAATGAGCGGGCAAAGCCAGCATCCAAGACCTGCGCATAACAATACCACACGCCAGACCTGTAAGGAGGCGTAATCTGGTACCAGTGCGCTGGCTTGTTGCACGGATGAGTGAATAGACGCCAGAGACAAACCTTGCAGCACAATCACCCCGGCACAAGCGATCAGCGCCAAAACGCTAATGATGGCAAATGGTGTGGTATTAAATGTAACGCGAGCTGCCCGCAGAATTGCGGCAGCAAGTATTGGACCGCTCAACAATACCGTCAGGAAGAAAGCCAGCGTAGTGTAACCGTTATGCCAGGTTGGCACGGTGTCGATTTGATACACGCAGGTCATCATCCAGACGAAAATGACGCCGAGCGCCATGCTGACAAGTAACCAGAGTTTCCCCAACGCTTGCGGCATTTTACCGATGACCGCCACCAGCCACCATAGTCCGCCAACGGCAAAAAATATGGAACCGGCAGCAATCTCGTTACTCAGACCAGAAGCTCCGATTCGATTCAGCGAGTTAAACGCTCGCAGTGGCGATCCCAGGTGCATGACAGAGGCAATAAACCCGATGCCCATCAACAGCCAGAGGAAAAACATGCCACGGACAATACGCTGACGGTCTGCGTCATTTTTGGCGGCGAACCAGCCAATTCCGCTAACAATCAGCGCGCCTACTACGCATTGACCCAATACGGTAAAGATAACCAGTGGCCATTCATGCCATCCATTTCCCATTTTACACTTCCTCCGGATTAGCCAGATAACCAGTGGTATCGCCGGTCGGGCGGCTGTTGGCGTTAGGTTTGATAACGATATTGGGTTTTGTGAAATGCGCGCGCGGCAGTGGCGCGACGGCAGCCAGAGTGCCGTGCTTCTGGCGCAGCTCTTCAATTGGACCGAACTCAAGTGCACGCAGCGGGCAGGATTCGACACATATGGGTTGTTTCCCCTCGGCGACGCGCGAATAACAACCATCGCACTTCGTCATGTGCCCTTTTTCAGCATTGTACTGTGGCGCGCCGTACGGACAAGCCATGTGGCAGTAGCGGCAGCCGATACAAACATCTTCATCAACCACCACAAAGCCATCTTCACGCTTATGCATTGCGCCGCTGGGGCAGACTTTTGTACATGCGGGGTCATCGCAATGGTTACAGGAGATGGAGAGATAATAAGCGAACACGTTCTGGTGCCAGACGCCATTATCTTCCTGCCAGTCGCCGCCAGCGTATTCATAAATACGGCGGAAACTGACTTCCGGGCCAAGATCTTTAAAGTTGTTGCTCACCACTTGAAAGCGTAAGCTTAACTCATTCTAATTCAATTACTTATGCTTTCTTTGCATCCTCAAAAACCTCAGGGTGGGACAAATTTGGGACATCGTCACCCAATATGTCGTCAATTTTCCTCGCGTGCTCTGTCAAATGATTAGGTGCAAGGTGTGCGTACCTACGCACCATTTCGATAGACTCCCAGCCGCCCATTTCCTGAAGTACTGACAGTGGTACACCTGACTGAATTAACCAACTGGCCCAGGTATGGCGGAGGTCATGAAAACGGAAATTTTCAATTCCTGCCCGACGACATGCTGTTAACCACGATGTGTTATAGTCCAGGCGCATCTTTCTGATGCTTGGTGTCATTGTCCCGTCAGGCCTTCTGGCAGCAGTGGTATAAACAAACACCCAGCGGTGATGTTTGCCTATTTGATCACGCAACACCTTGCAGGCAGTGTCATTCAGTGCGACCCCAATAGCGCGGTTTGACTTACTGTCTTCAGGGTTTACCCAGGCAACACGTCGCTGCATATCGATTTGTTGCCACTCCAGATTAATAATGTTTGATCTCCTCAGGCCAGTTGCCAGTGCAAATTTAACTACAGATTTCAGGGGATCAGAACATGCATCAATGAGTCTCCTGGCTTCTTCTTTTTCCAGCCATCTCACGCGTTTGTTTTTTACGGCAGGTATTTTGATTACAGGTGCTTTTTCAAGCCATTTCCAGTCTCGCTCTGCGGCGCGCAGAATAGCCTTGATCATTGCCAGGTGTGTTGCTTTTGTTTGCGTGCTCACCGATTTAGGTATATAGGCTGGTGGTTCTTTCCCTTTTCTTAATGCAGCCTCCACCTGCAACTTCCATCTCTCCTTTGTTTTTCGGTTATACGCTTTGCTGATAACTGAGTAGATCATTGCCTCCGATATATCCTTAATCCTTATTCCCTCGAAATGCTCAATCCAGAATGCGATTCTGGATTTATCGGAATCGATGGATTTCTTGTCGGCTTTTTCCTCAAGCCATCTCAGGCAGGCTTCTTCGAAAGTGACATCTGGCATATCCCCCAGTCTGTCTACTCGCCAGAGTTCTGCTTTTCGCTTGTCGTGCAACTCCTGAGCTTGCCGCTTGTCCTTTGTGCCAAGAGACTCCTTAATTCGCTTCCCGCCCGGGAGCGAGTACGAGGCGTACCATATTTCACCTCTGCGGAAGAGTGACATTTTCTTTCCTCTGTTATGCCATCACCCGCGCTCACCTGGACAGTATGCAGCGGTGAATGAAGTGCTGCAATGCAGGCTTGCCGGGTTGTGAGATAAGGTGATCTTTTACCGGAAGAATTTTTTCGGGTTGCCTGTAGTCGGCCCGTTCGTATCCAGTTAACAGCTGTTGGCCTTGATATCTTGAGAAACTTACAGGCCTCTTTGAGGGTGATACTGTGTGAATCCATATTTTCGCCATTAAAAACCGCCCGAAGGCGGTTGTCAGTTGATTGATATGCGGCGCATTTTTCGAAGGCTGGCAATATGCTTTTCCTTCTCAATTTCTGCTTTAATCATGTGTAGTTCGTTGTGATCGATTCGCTCAAATTCTGCATTAAATGCGCTAATTGAAGCGGCTCTGGTTCTCCCATCCAGCCTGCGGAAGATTACCTGCGTCAGAGTGATTTTGCAGACTTCAACCGGATAGTTGTTGGCATCGACGAAAGACTGCCCGCGCTGGATTAGAACGAACACCGGTAGTATTCCTTAATTGTCATATCATTTGCACCTCGTTGCTACTGGCTATCACCATTGCTCCCCAAATACAAAACCAATTTCAGCCAGTGCCTCGTCCATTTTTTCGATGAACTCCGGCACCATCTCGTCAAAACTCGCCATGTACTTTTCATTCCGCTCAATCACGACATAATGCAGGCCTTCACGCTTCATGCGCGGGTCATAGTTGGCAAAGTACCAGGCATCTTTTCGCGTCACCCACATGCTGTACTGCACCTGGGCCATGTAAGCCGACTTTATGGCCTCGAAACCACCGAGCCGGAACTTCATGAAATCCCGGGAGGTAAACGGGCATTTCAGTTCAAGGCCGTTGCCATCACTGCATAAACCATCGGGAGAGCAGGCGGTGCGCATACTTTCGTCGCGATAGATGATCGGGGATTCAGTAACATTCACGCCGGAAGTGAACTCAAAGAGGGTTCTGGCGTCGTTCTCGTACTGTTTTCCCCAGGCCAGAGCCTTAGCGTTAACTTCCGGAGCCACACCGGTGCAAACCTCAGCCAGCAGGGTGTGGAAGTAGGACATTTTCATGTCAGGCCACTTCTTTCCTGAGCGGGGCTTGGCTATCACGTTGTGAACTTCTGAAGCGGTGATGACGCCGAGCCGTAATTTGTGCCATGCATCATCCCCCTGTTCGACAGCTCTCACGTCGATCCCGGTACGCTGCAGGATAATGTCCGGTGTCATGCTGCCACCTTCTGCTCAGTGGCTTTCTGTTTCAGGAATCCAAGAGCTTTCACTGCTTCGGCCTGTGTCAGTTCTGACGATGCGCGAATGTCGCGGCGAAATATCTGGGAACAGAGCGGCAATAAGTCGTCATCCCATGTTTTGTCCAGGGCAATCAGCAGAGTGTTAATCTCCTGCATGGTTTCATCGTTAACCGGAGTAATGTCGCGTTCCGGCTGACGTTCTGCGGTGTATGCGGTATTTTCGACAATGCGCTCGGCTTCATCCTTGTCATAGATACCAGCAAATCCGAAGGCCAGACGGGCACACTGAATCATGGCTTTATGCCGTAACATCCGTTTGGGATGCGACTGCCACGGCCCCGTAATTTCTCTGCCTTCGCGGGTTTTGAATGGTTCGCGACGGCATTCATCCATCCACTCGGTAACGCAGATCGGATGATTACGGTCCTTGCGGTAAATCCGGCATGTACAGGATTCATTGTCCTGCTCAAAGTCCATGCCATCAAACTGCTGGTTTTCATTGATGATGCGGGACCAGCCATCAACGCCCACCACCGGAACGATGCCATTCTGCTTATCAGGAAAGGCGTAAATTTCTTTCGTCCACGGATTAAGGCCGTACTGGTTGGCAACGATCAGTAATGCGATGAACTGCGCATCGCTGGCATCACCTTTAAATGCCGTCTGGCGAAGAGTGGTGATCAGTTCCTGTGGGTCGACAGAATCCATGCCGACACGTTCAGCCAGCTTCCCTGCCAGCGTTGCGAGTGCTGTACTCATCCGTTTTATACCTCTGAATCAATATTAATTTGGTGACGGGCGATGGTTTCAGCCATGTAGCGGATGTGTTCTGCCATGCGTTCCTGAAAATCGACATCGTCATCAAATGCACGGGAAATAGCTTTTTTGCTGGCCCCGTGACGTTGCAGATTATCGATGCATAGCGATTCAAACAGGTGTTGGGGCAGACCTTTTTCCAGGTCGTCTGCCAGCTCAGCTTCAGTTTCTTCACGGGCAATTTGCTGGTAGTGTCGTGCCCATGACTGCTCTTCAATGCGATCGGGGATAAGCCAGGCATTCATGATTTATCACCTTCGAAATTTTCAAGCCTGTTGGCAATCATGATGGCGATATCAGGGATTGCTGGCGCTGTGGCTATACATGCGGGGTTGGCGCACAAACCATAGACGGCGGCAATCACGAGCTGTCTTTTCCAGTCGAGAGTTACTGGCTCAGAATTGGCGTCATCGCCGGACGTATCACTGCCTGGCTCGTTCTGAACAACGGTTTCGCCCTCCTGAGCGGCATCAACAGAGTTTTCCTGAATGATCTTCTCCTCAGTTTGTGCTGAGTCTTCTCCATCAGCGGCGTCATTTTCTCCAAAAGTTTCAGCGTAAGTTTCATCTCCCATTACTGGACCACAGTCAGGGCAATGGCCGCCACCGTTCTGACTGCATGTGGTGCAAACCTTTTCCACTTCCTGTTGCATTACTGGCCCTGGCTGTTGCTCTTCTGGCCCGTTTTGTTGCGTATCCGGGCTGTTTTGTCCCGCTTCTGGGGCAATTTGTTCCACTTTGGGCTGATTCTGGTCCTCAGTGTCGCGAGTCTGGATCCCCTTCACCCACTTCGGATCAGCAGGGTTACTGATGCCTTCAACGAATTCTCCACGCGAGGCAGCCAGTAATTTGTCGGCATCGACTGGATTTTTTGGGGGGATGTTTTCCCTGGCTTTATTGAGTTCCTCCCTCAGTTCCTGGTATTTCGTTTCTACAGATGAGACATTTTCCAGTGATTGCGTGTCCTCATTATGTTTAACTGGAATTTCTTCCACTGATTCAGGCGCTGCCTGTTCATTAGCCATTGTGTCCGATGTTTGTTGCTTTTCTTCATCGCCATGTTTTCCTTCTGCTGTTCCGCGCTGCGGCATCGGTGCTGATGAGCGACCGCAGGCAATTTCCACGATTTCCGGATCCGGGTTAGCGTGATCGGTTTCGGTCAACACTTTGTTGAGATATTCAGTCACGCGTGCCGGGATGGCCTCAATGCCGATTGGTGCTTCTTTCACGGAAGCCACCACAATGGCGCGGGAATAATCCAGCCCACCGGGCATGGCGATAAATTTGTCGCGAAAAACAGAAAAGGGCGGCTTATTCTCTGACACGATTTCTTCAACGCGTTTTGCGTGTGCTGGGTGCAGGTTATAAATATCCACATCCATTGAACGGGCCAGAACGCCGGTGGCTACATCTCGTGCGAGTGATGTCTTATCATGTTTGAATCCTTCACCACGATCGGTAATATTTCCGCCGCCAGCGTTAGCACCGGAAGGCGTACGGGTAATGCCTGAAACATAATTTCCGTTCTGCCATTCTTTTGTCAGCAGGCCCTGATCAAGGTAGTCAGTTTTCATCCAGGTGGAAATGAACTTGTCGAATTCAGCCGGGCTGATGCGATGATTTGCAGAGTGGGGGAATGCTTTCCCTACAGATTCAGCCAGGCGACTAAGGTGATAGTTCGTCAGTTTATCCAGTTCATGATGCGCGGCGCGCACAGCAGTAAGCAGGCTCTGAAGGTAACTGTCCTCTGTGTCCATCTCCATACGGATCACGTTATTGCGTTGTTCTGGTGTGGCATGATGCCGGTATTTTCCATCTTCATCTTTGCTGAATAAGAAGAGGTGAAGGAAGCGATGAGTAAGGCTCAGAGTGGCGACGGGAATTTCACACTCAGAACAGTCATCGTCGCTGTCCGGGGATTCGCTTTTCTCCACATCATCCGGAATAGTTCCGTCCAGGTTATCGTTGTCATCGCCAGCAGTTGTGGCATCTTCACCGTTGATGTTGTCATCGAAGGGGATAGCCATCATGGTGATGCCATCGTTACCGCCTTTTTCATAGCGGTTGCAGAATTCAGTATCAAACACGCCTTCCGGTGGAAGGTCATTCACGACGGGGAAATTTACGCGAACGGGTTTTTTGAAATCATCCTCGTCGTAGCCTGCATCGTCCATGGCTGCAATGCAGCGGGAAACTGCGACAGAAAGTTTTCTGGCCTCGGTCCAGAAAAAACCGCCTTTGATGCCAAGGCGTTTTCTGACTTTATCGTTTTTTGCTTCGCAGTGTAGTGCAAAAGTCTGTTTATCAGCGCTCATTGTATTTAAACCTCTGGCTGGATTAGAATTAGCGACCCTTTGTCTGATTTCTCCGAATACGGTGACGCAGGGAGAAATCCGGTAGCCTGCGCTGCCGGATTTTTATTTCAGTGGAAGGTTGCCTGGTTTGCTGTTTTGTGAGTTGTTTTTCCCTTTTCGTGCTGGCATTCAGGGCAGTCGCACTCAGAATTTTCTCTTGCAAACTCAAGAGCCTGTGCAAGTGTATGGATTTGTTGTACTCCAATGTTGCTTCTGACAACTTCACGTGCAGCATGAATATATGGGCTTGGTGTTTTGCCATTTAACCCACATAAAACAAAACGACTGTCCTTATATTCGTTATTTCCAACTTCTGTAAGCACTGAAAAAGAAAATACAAAGTCGATTTTGTATTCTTTGCATATTTTACTGATGCGTTCTGCAATTTCTTTGAGTTCATTTATTGCATCAGGACTGGTTTTGGAAAATATTTCATTTTGCGCAAGTTCTTTCATTTTGATTTTTCCGTGATTGATAATTAATGCGGTTTTATTTCGGCTTGTCTGTTACAGATATGGAAGGTGTATTTTATTACTCGTCACAACGACGCTGCTTTTACGGGTAAGCCATCGCGCCCGATGAAAACTTTAATCATGCAGTCGGTAATGCATGTTTTTGTTGTGAAGTTACGAATATAGAGTTTTCTCTTTTCAATATTGTTTGCTGAAGCGATATATGTCCGACCTTCATGAAGAACATAATCGCCAGGCGTCACGCACTGACGTGGTATTTCATCAGTTCCGAAGTGATGAGCAATCATAATTATCTCCATTTTCACAAATGAACTTTGTTGATGCGGTGCCTGGTGCCTCCAGGTGACGTTAACCAGTTAACAACTAACGCCGGGTCAGGGGACGATGACTTTCCGTGACATCCTGTCGGTTTAACTGTTCCGCGTGCGCATAGCCGCATTCACCGCATCACAAAATTCACTTTAAAAAGGGCGGACATCAGCAATCGGCAAACCGATATCCGCCAAGGGTTACACACAGCAATGTTGTTATTCACAACCGGAAGCGCACGGTCGAAGAAATCTAACGACAATCCTTCTATGGGAAAGAGTCTTCGCCTCGCGCTTTCGTGTAGTACCCTGGCTTTCAGGGTAATGTCTGTTCAGTAAACTGAGAGTGCAGGAACTCACCCGTGTCCGGCGCACGATCTCCACCTCACCCGTGGAGAACTCCTCAACTACAAACCCCGTAAGGAGAGTGAATTTATGACACAAGAAGAAAAAGTGATGTTTCTGATGCGGCTGGCTGTCGATACTTACAACACACAATTTACGGAGAAAGATATACCTCAAAAGGCAGTTCCTGCCGCGGTAGATAAGGGCGGTGCTATTGCCGTATTTTACGATGCATTTGAATCATTTTTTAATGAAAAACTCGACGCTGTTAGCGACTTCGGAACATCGAGTAATAAATAACGTTCATTACGGTTCTTAAACAACAATCAGTGGGCTTGATGTTGTTCTTTTCAAGCTCACTTGCCATCACTTCCATTATTCTTGCACTTACACGAATTATTTGGTGGCTGTAAGCGACGCAACTGTCGCTGATATTGCTGTTTATTTCTATTACTTCATTTTCACTGGCGGCGCTAAATTTGGATATGCCGTTTCCATTGTCCTGTTTCAGTGCTGTTTCCGCTATCCGGATGCGTTCCTGCGTTGCGGAATTTGGGCTAAGTCGATAAACCTGTCTGGCATCTTCCAGAAGCAGGGCGATAATGTGCTTCAGTTCTGTTTCATTCATAGTTAACTCCGGTAGTTGCAATTTATTAATATCAGGCGGTCAGCTCTTTAAGCTTCTGAACTGCTTTATTCATTTCATCCATACAGTCGATGAATTCGTCCAGTTTAAGCTGCATTTTTCCGGCGGCCTGAAGAATTTCAAGTTTTAAGGGCGCAAGTTTTTTGTTGTAATCGACGCAGGTTATTAACTCGCGGCCAGTAATATTTTGGCTTGGCACGAGATCCGGGTCTTGAACCTACACAAACTATATAGCTCTCTTCTTTCCTCGGAAGGCCAGGTGCATCTAGCAGACGGCCTAGTTCGAATTTTTTTACGTTGACACCAGGAGGAATCACCTCGACGATAAACCCGATTTTTACCTTCGTTACACCGTTTGATGAGCTTGACCATTTAACTTCATCGTTCAATTTGAACTTCATCATTAGCCTCAATCGTAATAAGCCGGAATTGATTTTCCGCGTTGTTTCTGGCGGCCTGAGCAAGTCACACCCATTTCACTGCGTGGTTTGCGGTAGTAAATACGGTTCTGTTTACTCTCGACTTCTTCTGCCTTCTTGCAGCGAAGGCTTCCGAGTGATACTGCTTTGTCTGCTCCGACGCAACCAGAGATCTTTAGCGCAATCTTCCGTGTCAGTCTTTCACTACTGCGCCGCTCTGCAATAAGTTCTTCCCTGCGAGCTTTATAGCGGCTTTTTGCCGTACCTTTGGATTCTTTCCAGATTATGGTTACCATGATGGTCTCCTTTAAGTGGCTTTGGTGTATGACGCGTCGAGGTGTTTTTCTTCTCGATCGCGGCCTTGCAACTGAAATTCGCGTCATCCCCAAAACCACTTAGATTTTGGTCTCAACGGTTAGGTTGAGAGTCCATCAATGTTAAAGAGCCGGCCAATCTGTTCCGTTTGGCTTCCAGCGTCCTGCTGTTGAATTGAAGATAACCTAAGTTATCTGGTTGTGCAATAACTATATTTATCATTTTATGAAAAACGTTATAAATGACTGATAACAAAAATATTTTATTTTTTGTGGTATCCGCGTGATATTTTCAAGGGGGAAAGGCTGATTGTTATGGGTGATTGCATGTTAATCGAAGGGGAATTTGGTGTGTTGCACCAGCGGGTAGTCGAAATTCTAGGGGTGTCGTTGCTTGAGGTTATTGCTACTGGGGAAGCTATTTCAGCAGATGCTATTGCGGGAATGATCCGAGTGCTTCACCATGATGAATTGGATGATCTCGCTGTGAAGTTAGCTATAGATGTGTTACTTCAGGATATGCGACTGTGTAATTAAGTAAATAAAACCCGGCACTGGAGCCGGGGGGATTTAGAAATGGCATTTTATGAATTGGCTACTTGGCGAATGGTTTACCATCGGTGGTATTGAGCACAATAAAAGGCCGTTCTTCGTGAGTGTTCTTATAGCAAAAGTTCAGTTGGAGTCTGATTACCAGCTATGTGATGACCAGAACACTCGCCCTATGATTCTTACGTTTTTGTAGAATTCTTCTCTGTTCATTACTTCATCAGGATACTCTTCGCGGTTTATCGATCTGATAATTACCGATGTTGGCGTGGCTATGAGCGTTTTTACCCTTAACAAATCAGCTTGGCAAATTGCATATGTTTTACCATCCCTGATGCTCGTATCTTGCGTGTTTACCCCCACCACATCACCATCATGGAGTGTTGGCTCCATGCTTTGCCCAACAACCCTGACCAACTTTGCCGCTTTTTCTGGAACTCCCATTTTTTTCAGGTAATAGCGCCTAAAAACTAGAGAGAATTCTGCGGACTCCTCCAATGCACAACTTCCTCCGCCAGCTGAAAGTGAAATATTTAGAAGGGGGAGCGCAACAAATTCTTCATTATCATTTTGATGATCATCCCAGGCGATAGCTTTTAAAGATGATTCCCGAGCATTAGATGGCTCTTCTGCGCTCTGTGGTCTCATTGACCCTATACCAGAGCTTAGCCATTCAGGGCGAACTCTTAACGCGTTGGCTAATTCGACCATTTTACGTGATCCGGTTGTTTTACCAGATGACATCTTTTGTATGGCTGGTTGTGATACCCCCACCATGTCTGCAAGTTGTGCTTGTGACAACCCGGCTGAACTCATGGCGGCATTTAGTCTTTCTGCGAATGTTTTCATACCTGTAATCTATAACCACGGTTATCAAAAGTAAAACAACAATTGTTATTGCCCTGGTGTATAACTCATGTTATTTTTGGTTATGCTTTATTTGCTGTAGAGGTATGCTCATGAATTTAGTGATTCAGCGAGCCTTGAATATTGTTGGCAGTCAAAAACGACTTGCAGCTGATTGCGGCGTATCACAGCCCGCTGTTCATAAATGGTTGCGAGGCGGAAAAGTTTCTCCTGAAAAAGTTTTCGCTATCGTTAATGCCACCAATGGTCAGGTTAAGGCTTACGAAATTCGCCCGGACTTACCGCACCTGTTTCCTCATCCGAACCAGGCTGAATAAGTAACACCGCTCTTTAACATTGCTGGTCGTTCACCTCTAACAGGGTGAGCAAACATCAGTGGCAAACCCATTGGGGATTGCCGCTTAACCCCATATCAATATAGGAAAATTAACAAATGTCACAAACAAGTTACAGCAAACTGTCACAGCGCGATATCGATCGCGCTGAAACGGATTTACTTATCAACCTGTCAGCTCTGACGCAAAGGGGACTGGCGAAGATGATTGGCTGCCATGAATCGAAGGTCAGTCGTACCGACTGGCGATACATCGCGGCGATTTTATGCGCGTTCCAGATGGCATCTGATATCAGTCCGATCAGCCGGGCTTTCCAGCATGCCATTAACGTTCATGCAAATAAAAAACGTCCGGTTGGGGCCGGACGTTCTGAGCAAATCCTGATGAACATCTGATATTCAGGCAGGGCATGGAGCAATACACGGGAATAATTCTGCCACATCTGGAAGAATTTCGCCAGCAACAACACCAACCGCAGCAGCCTGAAGCCGATTGGGTTAACCCGGAGATACCGGGACCGTCTGTGAAGATGTGCAGTCACACCAATGTGCAGTCACACCAACCGCAGCAGCCTGAAGCCGATTGGGTTAACCCGGGAGATACCGGGACCGTCTGCGGTATGGAGTAAATCTTGTATGCGAGGGGACTATGCGTAATTACGCAACAATTTCACCTCAGTTCTGGTTAGGCGATACAGGGCGAAAACTAAGGAAGTCTGGTCCGGAAAGTATGGTAGTGGCGTTGTATATGATGACCTCGCCTCATTCCAATATGCTGGGCCTTTATTACCTGCCTGTTTTGTACATTGCTCACGAAACCGGACTTGATCCTGAAGGGGCTTCTAAGGGGCTTCAAATGGCTTGCGAGGCTGGTTTTTGCAGCTATGACCATGATTCTGAGGTTGTATGGGTGCATGAAATGGCAGCATGGCAGGTTGGTGAATCGCTGAAACCTGGCGATAACCGTTGTGCTGGGGTAAGAAATGAATATTCCGCGTTGCTGGAAAATCCTTTTTTATCATCCTTTTATGATAGATATAAGGATGATTTCCACCTGGATGTCAGACGTGAATCATGTCGGAAAATTGAAGCCCCTTCAGAGCCCCTTTCAAGCCAAGAACAGGAACAGGAACAAGAACAGGAAAGGGATAAAACCCTTCTGGTCCATGGCGAAAAAATCGCCACGGACCCACAGGGGGATTTTTGTCCTGTTCTGACTGAACGTCCAGGACCAGCTGGCACGACACCGGAAGCAGATTCCGGGCGTTGTGTGCAGCAGGTGCTGATCGTCGAACCGGAGCAACAACGCCAACCGCAGCAGCCTGAAGCCGATTCCGCGATGAGCGGGAAGCCGATTGGGTTAACCCGGGCGATGCCGGGACCGTCTGCGGGACGAGTTGATTATCCTGACGTGTTCGAACGGGTCTGGCGTGAATATCCGCATCGGGCAGGGTCAAACCCGAAGAAATCCGCGTTCAATGCCTGGAGGGCCAGATTACGCGAAGGGGTGTCACCGGATGTCGTGCTGGATGGCGTGAGGCGTTACGCAAGATACCTGGAGGCTACCGGGAAAGCGGGAACTGAATTTGTTCAGCAGGCATCGACGTTTTTTGGCCCGAACAGGAATTTCGAAAATCCGTGGTCGCTGCCGAAGGCTGGCGCAGTCAGCCTGCGTTGCGTGAATCACATTTCTGAACCGGACACCGAAATTCCGCCGGGTTTCAGGGGGTAATCAGCCATGAAAAACATTTCGACTGGAGGGATTCTTGAACGGGTGCGCCGTCTGGCACCACCGCACGTGGCAGCACCGTTCCGGACGACCGACGAATGGCGGGAATGGCAACTGGCTGAGGGCCGTAAGCGCAGCGAGGAAATTAACCGCCTGAATCATCAGGCGCGGGTTGAAAAAATCCTGAACCGTGCGGGCATCCAGCCGCTTCACAGGAAGTGCTCATTCGGGAACTACCGGGTGCAGAACGACGGTCAGCGCCATGCTCTGAGCCAGGCGAAATCCATTGTCGATGAATTGATGACCAGTTATACAAACTTCGTGTTCAGCGGGAATCCGGGAACCGGAAAAAATCATCTGGCGGCGGCTGTGGGTAATCGTCTGCTGAAGGCCGGTAAATCCGTGATAGTGGTCACCGTGGCGGATGTGATGAGCGCGTTACATGCCAGCTATGACGACGGACTGTCAGGGGAAAAATTTTTGCGTGAACTGTGCGAAGTGGACCTCCTGGTTCTTGACGAAATTGGCATCCAGCGTGAGACGAAAAACGAGCAGGTGGTACTGCACCAGATTGTTGACCGCCGGACGGCATCACTGCGCAGTGTCGGGATGCTGACAAACCTGAATCATGCCGCAATGAGCACGCTTCTTGGTGAGAGGATTATGGACCGGATGACCATGAACGGTGGTCGTTGGGTGAATTTTAACTGGGAGAGCTGGCGGTCAAACGTTGGACGTCAGGGTATGTGAGAATTTTTGACGAGGTAAATTTTCGATGGAAACCGTATTGCATGCACTGAAAGCGATGGGAAAAGCCAATTCTGTTGAACTGGCGGCGCGGCTTGATATCAGCCGTGAAGAAGTTCTCAACGAACTGTGGGAGCTCAAAAAAAATGGCGTTGTTGATAAAACGGGTCACACCTGGTTTCTGGCTGTCGAAGGTGAAGCCGGGGTAACCGAAGAGCGGCCAGTAAAATCTGAAACACAGGATATGCTGACCGAAGAGGTCGCTCCAAAAGTTAGCGCTGACATGATGATTGAGTTTATCTCTCAGGAGGGGGCTAAAACCTGTGAGGAACTGGCGGGGAAGTTCGGTGTCAGCACTCGTAAGGTTGCTTCCACGTTGGCGGTGGTAACAGCAACGAGACGCCTGGTACGCGAGATCAGCAACGGAAAATTCCGTTACAAAATGCCTGATGTCGAAAACGGCGATTTGAGCGCCTTATCATCGCAGAATAAGCAATCACACCATGACGCAGAAAACAGCGCGGCAGGCGATGAAATGAATCGTTTTCCGTTGGCATCAGAGAGCACGGCAAAGGCCAGTACAGATGAGTTTATCCGAGAAGTTCCATCATTCACCGAAAAATCTGCCAGTTCGGTGATGCTTCCATCGCTGCATGCTGCCAGTCGAGAACTTCGTCGCGCCAAAAAACAGGTCCAGAAGTGGGAGCGAGTCTGCGCCGCGCTGCGGGAGCTGAACAAGCACCGGGATATTGTTCGACAGATTGTCGATTCATCCGGTCGTATTGTGTCGGAAAAGTGATTGCCGGAGGCGCTTATGGCGAAACCTTTTACACACGAACAGCGGGAAGAACTGAAGGCACGAATTATCGGATTGGTACGCAAAAATGAACGCATGACGATATCGCAACTGGAGAGAGCGACGGGAGCAGGCTGGCATTCAGTCAGACGTTGCCTTGTGGATGTACTGGCTTGTGGCGATTTATACATGTCCGGTAAATACGGTGTTTTTGCATCAGAACAGGTGTATCGCGTATGGCGTAAGACACCGGAGAAAACAACTGACCAGACATTGATTCGAAAGTTACCAGACGGAGAAATTCGCCGCTACGATAGACGCCTGAACATAATCTGTCGCGAGTGCCGGAATAGTGAAGTTATGCAGCGCGTGCTGGCTTTCTATCAGGGGAATTTTCAGGAGGCGGTACTGTGAGTAAATTAGCTATCAGGCTTCAATTGTCGCTGGCATTCGCATCAAAGGAGAATGAGATGACCACTTTTACAAAAGAGCAGTTAATCAGTCATGTTAGTGAAAATGTAAAGGCGATGAAATTTGCAGTAAAACAGACAGCATTCAAAAATTCTCTCGAGGCAATTGAGTTGGATTTAGCACTGGCCCTTGTTGCTCAGGCTTCGCTGGAAGCAGAGCCCGTGCTTTATATGAATCGATTTACCGGAAAGACATTCTCACTGGAAGAGCAACCCGGTGCTGATAAGGAACCGGAAATATACGTGCCGCTATATGCTGCCCCGCCAGACAGCGCCGCCATGCTTCAGGCTGGAAACTTTCGGGAAAAGAAGGGTTCGTCAACCAATAATTTTCGGGAAATCTCGGAAACGTCAACCAACCATCCGGTAACTCTGGATGGTTGGATAAGCTGTAGTGAGCGAATGCCGGATGACGGTCAGCACGTAATTATTTTATGTGATGGCGCATTCGTTCTTTATGCGCAATATCGAGACGGTGAGTTTTTTGATGTAGTCCGTGATGGTGATGAATTTTTCGAAACACAGAGCCGCAATGTAACCGACTGGATGCCGCTACCAGAACCGCCGCAGGAGGTGCGCCAATGAACTGGCCTGAAGCATTTGCAATTACAGGCGTTGCTATGGCTATCGCTTTTTTAGTATATGTTATTTGTCGGTGAGGGTAAAAACGTTCGCCGGGATTAACACCAAAGGAGGGAATATGTCGGATGATATATCACTGGCAATGGAAGGTGCGCTGGCTGTTGTTGCTGTTGTGGGCGTTTACTGCCTGGTTGTGTTTTTGATGGATCGACTAGGGAACTGAATTCATTACGATATGGGAATTCCCATATCGGGTAAAAACGGTTTGCGGTAAAGCGAGAGTTAAGTAGAATTGCTGCGGGTGCTTGAGGCTGTCTGCCTCGGGCATGCCACCGTAAGGCAGACAGAGAAAAGCCCCAGTTAACATTACGCGTCCTGCAAGACGCTTAACATTAATCTGAGGCCCAATCTATGCTTCACAAACGTAGGTTAGCCTCTTACGTGCCGAAAGGCAAGGAGAAGCAGGCTATGAAGCAGCAAAAGGCGATGTTAATCGCCCTGATCGTCATCTGTTTAACCGTCATAGTGACGGCACTGGTAACGAGGAAAGACCTCTGCGAGGTACGAATCCGAACCGGCCAGACGGAGGTCGCTGTCTTCACAGCTTACGAACCTGAGGAGTAAGAGACCAGGCGGGGGAGAAATCCCTCGCCACCGCTGATGTGTCAGGCATCCTCAACGCACCCGCACTTAACCCGCTTCGGCGGGTTTTTTCACTTACTGTGGTTGTGAATACGATTGGTATTAGGCTATGCTAACAACATTAGCCTGACTAATTTTGTATTGACTTGATTTTTGTTAAAGAACAGGACGGAGAAGTAAGGGTACACCCAATGAGCTACGCACTAAAAAAACACCCGCGATTGACTATTCCCCCTCGCGATAAAAGCGTTGTGGCAGCTCCGCGCCCGGCTATCGATGAAAATTGCACTCATCGTGAGCAGGTGAAAAATGCTTTCGATTTCGGTTTTTCTCGTTACGAGAAGGCAATGGAAGAACTTTCAAAAGTGTAATGATGGGTATTGTGCTCTATGGCTGAGATTGTTGAAGGAGTGCACTACCTTTCGTTTGATGATCTTACCGAAATTAATCGCCTTTTAATTGAGCTTCAAACACCAGATGAACCTGTTAGTGTGCTGAGTGTTGATAATTTAAGTTCTTCTCAGTCTCGTCCCAGCATGGTTCGATGGTATGAACAGACTAATGACATGTTTGTACTGGCATCAGTATTGATTGAAAGTCTGATTCAGAATCATCCATTTGCTAATGCAAACAAACGAACAGCTATGATGGCTGGTTATGTCTTCTTGTTGTTGAATGGCTATGAGTTAACAGCACCAGGCGATGAAATCGTGGAAATGGCAGAGGGACTGGCCTGCAAAACCTATACTCGAGAAGATCTCGAGAACTGGTTGTGTTATTGGTCTCGTGCGTATGACAGCCGGGAATTATGTAAAACAGGCGCAACTATTGTTTTGTATGAAACTATCAAGCTTAAAATAGAACAGCAAAACTAAAGGTGCTTCTAATGAAAACCCGCTTCGGCGGGTTTTGTTGTATTGGAGTATCATGATATTACCTGGATTCCGTTTTTCTCTACGACTGAAAGAAGGCGAAGAGCGGCACCTCCCGGCCGTTTTACACCACGTTCCCAGTCTGATATCAGGTTTTTACTGACGTTGAGGTATCTGGCAAAAACAGGTTGAGACAGATGCTCTCGTTCGCGCAGTGCACGGATCCTTTCCGGAGACATTACCGGCGCTGGCTGGAGACAAGTTTCATCGAATTCTCGCATAGTCTGTTTCGTTACTGCGCCGATATCATGAAGCGATTCCATCATTTCATGTACGGATGCAAGCGCATCACTGCGGTAATTTTTACTCATTGGGTACCTCCGTAAACTGACCCTGTAGAATCAGTTGTGCCAGTTGTTCATCTGTTAGATTGAGTACGTGAGGAGCCGCCTTCCGAAATGCACTTTCCGCAGTAGCGGTTATATTTTCACGTTCATTTTTTGCGTATGCATATACGAAAAAGGCCCTTGTGCCGACGCGATAGAAAATGATTGTGCGATAACCGCCAGATTTGCCGCCACCGACTCGTGGCAGACGTTGCTTGATAACGCCGTTACCCAGGTTTGCTGAGATAAGCCCGTTATCAGCCTGTTTAACAATTTCGCGCAGTGATTGGTCGGATATTTTGTTTTGCGTGCAAATCGCTCAAACCAGGCGTTTTTAAAAATGCGCATTTTTTGTTCCGTTATTAATGTATAACACATAGTGTTACATTGCGTAGGGATCTGCAATGCCATCAGTTTGACAACGTCGCGTGTTCGGGGCTATATTCCTCACGCGCCAGCAAAACCTGGCGTCGGGATTAGCACCCCGGATATCGAAACGGTGCATAACCGCGCTGGCGG